>MDTB01149612.1_pt1 | contig 12366 bp, 21 predicted proteins | sample 811161 | NCBI WGS metagenome assembly MDTB01 (sample SAMN05326650, study PRJNA326480) | marine metagenome | isolation source: seawater | place: Mediterranean Sea | collected 2009 | reverse complement strand
AGATGTACTAGAGTGTCCGTGACCTATATCACCTGATTCAGTCCAACCGTGATTATAGTTACCTGAACCGTCTGGTGAAAAAGTTGAATTGTTTAAGACGTTGCCTGTGATTGTGCCTGCTGTAGATGTGGTACAGGTACGGTCACCAAGGTCGTTGGTTGTACAGGTCTCTGCCTTACTTACGTTTATTAAAATCGTAAGGGTTAAGACTATGACCAAACTTATAAACTTTATAACTTGCATATGCTACAAGGCAACTCCAAATAAGCCAATTAATAGTACCGTAATCCATAATTTATTTATTCCTATTTCGGTGGATTTTTTTTCATTTCCAGGCTTTTTTTTTGATTTATTTTATCTAAGCCCTTGTCAACTTCATTCCACTCTTTGATTGATTTTTCTTCTTCTATTTTCTTTAATTTAAGTTGTACTGCTTTTAATTCTTCTTGTCTTTTTTGTTCATCTATTTTAGCCTGTTTCTTATCGGCCTTTTGTACAACTTTTAATCTTTGTGTATAAATGTCATAATCAGGTCTTAATTTATTATATTTTTTCCATTGTTCAGTTGCAGCTTTACCTATTTGACCTTCAAATGGGCAAGGGGTTCCTGATTGTTCCATCGCAAAAAATACTCTAGGGTCTTGACATAGTATTGAAACGGCAGCAACTTTCATACCAAGGTCATTTAATACCTTTGATAATTTTATTCTTTCACAATTTTCATCCGTTGTATAAGTTCCGCCTGAAACACCTAGACCAAATGTAGAAACACCAGCAGACATACCTACTACACATAAATCCTGTGACATAGCAGACATAGAAGGCGCTGATGATTGAGAGGTAACTCTAGTTTCACCAGTATTTGTGGTATTATTAGTCGTAGATGTGGTATTAGAAGACGAACCACTTTGGTAAGTTGTCGTTGATTCTTGCGAATAACCACCAGATATGGTAGTGTTAGAACCGGATGTTGTTGTTTGTGTGTTGGTCGTGGCCCCGTTAGAGGTCGTGTCAGTCCAAGCAACTTGAGGAGTTGCGATAATGAAACATAATAAAAGACCGATTATTAGTCTCTTCATATGCCCTTTTAGTGTATGTGTCAAGTGTATCATTGTAATAAAATCAATGCAAATATAATGCAAGATTACATTACGATAATCACTTAATCGTTATTATTATAATATTATTTATAAAAGTTTTATTCTAGTATTAAAGCTTTTATGCCAATTGAACCATCAATATTTGTTTCCAGCTCAGCCTTGGATTTTATGCAACTATACTGAACACTTTGGTGTCCCTTTAATTGCCTCTCGGCTATTCTTTTTCCTTTGAGACAAATTGACATAGTGTCTTGAATTCTATGCTCCTTAATCTCATTATTGACAATCATAAGTAGCGCTACAACCGTCTCTATCATTAGTGTGCTCCGTTTCCGTTCTTATAGACAATCTCTCTGTCTGCGTCTTTTAGTTTTTCAATATCTTCTTTAGCCTTTTTCATTTGTTCTTTTAAAAAACCAATTTCTAATTTGTTGTTCATCATACCTTCAATGTGTGCTTCCATCTTTTCCACGGTTTTATATAAATCCTCAATCAACATAAATTGCTCGGAATCGGCAGGTAAACTACCCATTTCACCTCTTGGCCATTTAATTCTAAACTCTGTATTTTTTTCCAAGTCAACAACTAACATTTCTGTTGCTTGTACTAAATCTTTTTGTAATAAAGTTATTTTAGTTTCTGATATGTTTAGGCGTTCTACTATACCAAAATAGCTCCACACGCCAACGGCTACAGCACCGATTATAGCGAGCATATTCCTGATTGGCATTGCAACGGATGTGTTGTCATCTACCGATACTGGTTTACTCATCTTTTACCTCTTCGCTTTCATAGTATTCTTTATACTGGTCAATTAAATCATTTTGAACCTTTAATTGATTTCTTATTTTTGCAAAATTCTTGGCTAACATTTCAAAATCTTTATCTGTTAGACCAAATAAAACCGGGTCAATACCATCTGCCTCTAATTTTTTAAATACCTCATCAGCATTTTCACTTGTAATAATAAGCCATTTGATTTTCTCCATTTCAAGAGGAGTTGGTTTCTCTAAATTTAGATTTTCTCTTGGTACTTCCTGTTTAAATATTTCTAATTTCTTTACACTACCACAACCTGATAAAAACAAACACAGCATTAATGGTACTGCAATTATCCAAGCGAGTCTATGTGTTTTATCTTTAGTATTGTACATAATTCGGGTTTGCTATTGAAGGACATTCTTGATTTATTTCAGACTTCTTCGTAGCACTCTTTTCTTTATCTGTTAAAGGTGACCCACTAGCAATCTCTAAACATCTAGCTGCGTTATCACCACCTTTGTTAATTATTCTTTCTATAACCTTTGACTTTTCAATGGCCACTTTACCTATATCTCTATTGCCTTTGTTAAATCTTTTATCAAGGTCTTCAAAATCTTTTTTTAATACATTAATTAATTTATTCATATCCTTATTAGCTTGAAGGATGCTATCAAAATCTTTTTTTTGGTTCTCTATAAGTTGTTTCTGCTCCGACACGGCAGATTCTAATTTAATTTGATTAGCTTTTAAAGTTGCATTATCAGCCTTTAACTTATATACATAGGCGCCGGCGCCGGCAAGACCGGCAACCATAACACCTATCATAATCATTTTCATACTACCAAATATCATTTATTTTATTTTCCCCATTACTATAAGTCTTGCGATTTTAGGAGAGTAATTGTTAATACAAATATACTCTACTAATGTTTTTCTAAACATCCAAAGACTTACTTCTTCCAAAATTTTAATTTTTTTGCCATAGCAGCCAAGTCTTCAAACTTCTCGTTGACATACCAACCTGCAACAAAACCTATAATTAATCCTATTGTTAAAAACATATTACTCTCCTATTTTTGAGTTTCTTTTTCTATGACCGTTCCACGCCACGAAACCACCTACTCTTAACGACCAGTAAGCTAACCAGTTCATTACATAAAAGCCATTGTTTTCTATATTAATATCTCTAAAGATTTCATCTGCTCTTTTTTGAGATATTTTACCTAGTGTATCTCTTTTGTTTGCTCTTAATAGTGTTTCATATTTATATGCATAGTCGTGAACAAGACCACCCATTAATAAAACACCTACTGGTGACAAGAACGTATGCAAAAATTTAGGTATACTAGCACCATCAAATTTAAAACCTGCTGGTACAACGTACTTATTTCCGTTTAAAGTATATTCCCAATCATTTGCTATTTCCCATTGTCTCGTACCTAGTAACCATAAAAGTACACCTTTAAAAAAACCTTTACCTTTTGTTTTGATAGGTAGAGGTTTCATTGATGGCATAGCCGTATAAGCAAAAGTATTACTTACTGCTTTCTTTTTGTCAAACAAGTTTATAATAAAACCAATTATTATAAATGCAATAACTATTGACCATTGCCAAAACTTCATTGCTAAACTAATTAATAGTTCCATATTAATCCTTACTTTTTTTATTAGTATCTATATATGTCTGGTAAATCTTATGAGCCCGACCTAGATTCTTTTTCTTTTCAGGATCCTTTGCTCTCTCACTTGCGACTTTAGCTCTTTGCGACATTGCAATGGCAGCCTGCATTTTGTGAGCGTGTGTTTTACCAGAGTTCTTAATCTTACTTACAGATTTTCTAGCTGTTTCGCCATCTGTAAAACCTAAACCGTGAATTGTTCCTTTAGGATTTTCATCTGTATATAAGTCTGAATGTTTATCCGAATTTGCTTTTTGACCATCTTTTCTAGCAATTCTAGGATTCTTTTCTGCATTTAAACCCATAGCTCTTCTTGACCTATGTTGTTTACCTTTCGGTGGATAATCACCTAAACTAGCCATAGGTGCCATATGCGAGAATGAACCTAAACTAAAGCCGGATATGTATTCTTTAAAAGACTTCATACTTTAGACTTCTCTCTTAATGTAGGTTTAGTTTCTTCTTCTTCAACTTTTATTTCTTCTCTAAAAACACCTGCAAGTTCATCAACTTTTTCATCTAATTTATCTAGTGTTTTTAAAACACCTTTTAAAACTACATTATTGTTATCGTAATTTTCTTTAATTTTAGCACCAAACTTTTTCATTATAGTTCGTCTTAACATATCTTCAGCCTCATTATCTTTTTTATATTTTTTATGAGACTTTGTTAATGGGTGTTTAGCATTAGGGGCCATATCTACACCGCCGTGTGCTACTGCGTTTGTTGGTGCGTCTTCATCAATCTTATTGATGATTTCATCTATCATTTCTTTATAGTGTTTGGGCATATTCTGTCTCCGATACTAGTTCGTCACCTCTTTCATAAACGTCAATACCAAAACAAGTCATAAATGGTTCTTGTTCTATATTTAATTCAGGTATTTCACCCTCTTCTACTAAAAGATTATCGTATAGATTTTCTTCTTTCAAGTAAGATATAACACCCGACTCTATTGCGTCTTTATATTTGACATAACTTTTATCTTCTTTGATTAATAATGCTAATGCAACTGCAAAAGAGCCTAACTTACCACCTAGACCTACTTTTGATAATATCTTTTTGATATTGAATGTGAATCTATGAAGAAGTGTATAATGTTTCTTATCAGATTGTTTAATTACATTTCTGTATTTAACTAATACTTTACCTTTGTTATCAATAATGCCTCTCTTAAACGCCTCTGTTTTTTCAAACGGAGTTATAAGCATTTTGACAACACGATAAGTTATTAAAAAATCAATACCTCTACTCATTATAGTTCCTTTAACATTTGCGTTATGTTCTCGTCATCTTCAACCTCGCCTAATTCGTGAGGATAAAGATAGCCTAGATAACTGCAAACAGATTTTAGTATTGGCCAGTATTGTTTATCAATTTTAAATAATAACAAAGTCATACAAGCCTCAGCACCAAAAACATTATGTAATAATATAATATGATTTAGTATCAATCGTATCTTTATTTCGCCTAGTGTTTCATACTTACGAAATAGTCGCTTGAGATATTTAAATCTCTTTATATCATCATCAAACTCTTGTTGTTTTTCAAGAGTCGGGTTGTCGTAGTTTTGCATAGCATACAACAACCAATTCTGTTTGGTTATCTCTTCAAACATTTACACTAGTTTAGCGTAAACTTTTGACATTCCAGTTTTTAATGTTTCGTATTCAACTTGAAGCTTTAAACCACCTTCTTTTCTGTGAGAAATACCATCATCATTAATATCTGAACCATCTATGTCCTTGCCAAATCTTCCTCCGCCAAATTTAACTTCAGCTACAAAATTACCCTTATCGCCTGTCACTTCTTGTACAGGTACGAAAAGACCAATCTTCATAAGGTTATTTCTGATTTCTTCTACTGCGTGACTAGCTGTCATATATTCTTTCATTGCTGTTCCACCAAGAAATGCGTTTATTCTTTTTAAAACTTCAGGATCCTGTACATTATGAGGTCCAATACTACCGTCTTCAAAAGAAGCTACATCAGCAGTACCAACACCAACATCATTCACAGATTCCGAAATATTAATATGTTGTTTAAATGTTTTCATTTTCCTTTTTTCCTTTATTTGTACTTATCCGATACCTTTTTAGAACCATCGGCTCTTGGTATCAGACCTTTTGCTTTAAGGTGTGCCTTATCGGTAAAACCTGCCTTACCTGCTTTGTGACGCTTCATAGCGTCAGCAGTATCAGGAGCTTTTTCACCTAATAAGTCTTCCTCAAAGTCTTTCAAATTCTCATCTTCTACAAAAGATTTAAATTTTTTCATCTTTTTTCTTCTTTACTTTTCTCTTTACAGGTTGCTCTGAAGTTTCAGGTTCATCCGTAGAAATTCTATGAGCTTCACCTTTCTTATCTGCAATCTGTATCAAGTTTGAGGCAAATTGAATTGCACCATTTAAGGCATTTAAATTACCTTTCATAGTGATTAAATCTGTCTCTAGTTTACCTATGTTTTTTTTCAACTCATCAAAGTCATCTGACAATTTTTGTCTATGACCTTCAAGTTCTTTTAATGTAATTATAGACATAATATTTTCCAATCATTATTATACGGTTGTGTAGGCGTTACCACCCATAATATTCCAAGAACCGTTTTTAAACATCAACATAGCAGTTTTACCACCGCCAGATAAAACAACACTAGTGTGTCCTCTTAAACTTGCTGGTGTAATTGTAGCTGCAAATGAGCCACCGCTTGAAGTGTTAATAAACATTTTAACTTGACCATCACTACCATTTGCTAATGAAATTGTACCTGCTTGAGAGCCTGCGTTAATTTCTGTAATAGCTGAGGTTACGTCTGCAACAATAACGGTAGAACCGTCTGTTGTTACCTGTTGTGATGATTGTTTCAATCCTAAAAATGTAGGAATATTATTGAATATTGAGCTTGCACTTACTTTTTTATTGATTGGTGTTCCGCTTGGGTCGTCCACTACGTGGAACAAATCTACGGAAGCTAATGCGTTACCTAAATCGGTAAGCTGTGTGATTTTCTTATCTGCCATTTTTTTCTCCTATAAACCCTATTGGGTATGCTACTTGTACCATTTGATACAATCACTTTATTAATATATTTATAAGGGTAGGAACATAGCTCCTACCCCTATGTTTGTTGATTATTAAGCGTCAGCTGAGTTAGTTAATGCAACTAATGTTTCAAACTGAATTCTACTTGCTCTACCACCAGAACCAGTTGTTTTTAGGTTCCAACCAGCGTGTGCAATTTTACCAGATTGTGTTTCTGTGTCTTTGAAATTAAAAAGACCCATAGTCACACCAGTAATGAAATTGTCAGCAGTTGTATCGCCGAACAAATCAGTTCTATTAGCCGAAGTAGGCTCTTTTCTGATTGCCGCTACAGCCCATAATGGTGCGCTAGCAGCTGCGTCTGTATTTTTCCAACTTGACATAGTATTCTCTCCCTTTAAGTTAAATTATTGGTACTCAATTGTTAATATACACCAATATTTATAAAGGAATTAGTCTTTGTCCCAAAATAATGGGTCGGTAATCTCGCTATGGTCTACATAACAATTTAGAGACCATTTAGGAACGGTCTCTTTATCTTTACCTACTACGAATACTTTATGGAGATAATCTTCGTTATTAAAAAATATTACTTCACCCGGTCCATAGGTCATACTTTCCCACTTACCAGTTTTTTCATTTAATATTTCAGTTCTTGTATAGTTTTGTAAACCTACAACGACATTTAAAGGTGCTGATTTATTTTTTCTACCTGAATCTTTGGCGTCTGAAACAAATACTCTATCATCAAAGTGTGATATATATTCTTCTCTTTGACCTTTTGTATGAGCTGCCGTAGCGGCTGCGTAATCATCTTTGTGAGGTTCTAGTTCTAGTGTTGTACAATCCCAATCCCATAAAAATGAAAAAGGTTTTATCTTAACACCAATACTTTCGTTTATAGCATTCTCTATATGTTTTGGTAAATCACCATCATATAAATTATAATAATAAGTTCCGTTTCTACAAGGAAACTCATTATGCCATTTGTAATCTTTTTTAGGGAATAAGGTTTTTAATTCTGAACATAATTTATTCACATCATACTTTAAATCATATTTCTTAATTAACATATTACATCATCTTTTTAAGAAGTCTCAAAGTTCTTGAAGTATCACCATTGTGAACAATACCTTGTCCGCCTCTGGCTCTAAACTCATTTACATTTTTAGGATAATCGTCAATTAGTATTGCGTCTTTTTTAGCAAACTGCTGTTTTTGTACACGCTTAACTAAATTAATTTTGTTTGATGATATACCTAGGTTTTTGGATGCCCAAAATCTTTTTCCTGGTATACAATTCTTGTCGTAAGTATCTTCAACAAATGCTGATAAAATTTCTGTATCGTATCTTTTTAAAAAGTTCCAGAGTTGTTTACCGCCTGACATCCAAGGTAACTCTCGCCAAAAATTAGGGTTAGATTTTATCATACCCCATTTTTCTGACTTACTACCTTTAGACCAGTCTGTAATTGATTTACCTGTAAGAGACTCAGCACCTTTTACAAAGTCAACAAGAACACCGTCCATATCACAATATATTTTTTTCATAGTGTTGTCCTTTTTTATTATGACTTATTATAACACAAGGTTATATAAAAGGCAAGCACTTTCTTTACTTATTATAGTTGATTTTTGGCTCTGTTTCTACTTTGGTCTTCTTCATACCTGTCATAGTAGTACCTTGGCCGTCTGATTCTTTTTTGTATTTCTTATCAATCATATTAAAAAAGTCTTTCTTTTCTTTAGGTGACATAGAACCGATACCTTTACCAGTTTTCTCTAGTTCCTTTTTGAACATCTTTTGATATCCACTTTCTTCAGTATGTTTTGATAAATTCTTGGCTACTTCTTCAATACTGCCAGGTTTGTTATTTAAATATCCCATTTTATTTTCCCTTTACTTGTTTTGCTAAGTCTTTGTCTGCACCACCCCAAGTACCACTTGATTTAGTGACAAATGAATTTACTCTAGCAAAAGCCCATTGTTGCTGTGTAGCTCCTGGTCGGTGTCCACCTCTCCAAGCTGCCATACCTCTATCATAAACTTTTTTAAGTATACCATATGGCATACCAGATTTTTCAGCTTTGTTTTTTAAACCTTTAATCTGTTCATAAATTTCTCTACTAGGATGGTTTTCATTTTGTTCTTTTTTTAAAATCTTATCTGCAATTTCGTGACCTTTTTTAATTGTTTTCTTAGCTAAAGGTGGTTCATCATTCATAACTTTTTTAGCCTGTGACATACCTATTGCGTAAGCGTCATCTTTTTTCATTTCATTTTTTAATGCTTTGTCTAATTCTTTTGCTTGGTCACCGTGTGCTTGACTAGCACCTTTTAACATATCTTTAACTTTTTTAACCACTTTTTCATCATCTTTATTTAAAGCTTCGTTCATACCTAGAAACTTCTTTTGTTTTGCAATTTCTTTATCAGTATTATTTTCACCTTGTTTATCTTTTGCTTGTGCCATTCGGCCTTTTTGAATTAGTAAGTTGTGTAATTTAGTAAACTTACCCTCGTTAATATCTTCATTAGTTCTTTTTAAAACTTTTTGTACATCTGGATGTCTTGATAAACCTTTTGCAAGTTTTTCAATTGCTGAAACAGCACCTGAATAATTACCTTGTTTATATCTAGGGTCGTTTGCAATACCATATGCTTGTTTAATTTGTTGTGTAGAATATTCTTTAATTGTTTCTTCTTGTTCTTCAGGTACACAATTAGGTACTTGTTTACCACCTTTATTCTTCATACCTACTTGTTTGTAACCTGTCCAACAAGCTTCAAACATTTCTTCATCTAAATCTATTCCTTCTTTAAAAGGATTAATAGTAGTTGTTTTAAATTTCATTTTTCTAACTACCAATTTTGATTTAGAACCAGATGAAACAAAAGGTATATTTGCTTTACCTAAAATCTCTAAATTTTTATCATTTAGTTTGTCAAGTATATTCATTAATTGTTTTGCTCTAGCAGCAGTAATTTTTTTACCTCTAAAAGGTTCGTATTCTTTTTTAAGAGTTTTTAACATCATAGGTGTTATTGAATCAGGAGCCTCTTCTAATGTTTCTTCTTTTACTTGCTCCTTTTCTCTCTTCATTTTATCTCGCATATGTTTATATGCAATACCAACTTGTAATAATGGTTCACCAGTTTCAGGATTTACCATTTTTTCTGTTTCTTTTTTAGCAACTTTAGCTTTATCTGTTTCAGCCTTTGCTTTTAGTTGATTAATTTCTGCCTGTTTCTGGTCTACTTGAGCTTTTAATTTTTCTTTATCGTCTGTTTTTTCTGTCGCTGCTTGCGCCTCTGAATCAGGTGCTATATCATCTTTCTTTTTTTTCTTATCCATTTCATCAGCAGCTTCTGACCAAGTTTCAACATTCTCTTTAATTTTTTCTTTAGCTGGCTTTGCGTCTTGCATATCTTGAGCAGAATCACCTTCTTCTTCACCAAGAATTGCTTTTACAGCTTTAACATCTATCTTTAATGCTTTTGCAATTTGAGCGGCCGACTTACCGTCTTTTACCATTGCGTCTATTTCTGACATTCTACCTTCAATTAAATCTGATATATGTTTTATACCTGCGTCTTTAATTGCTAGTTGAGTTGGTACATCCATATTTGCAATCATTTTTTTAACTGCTGGTGTGACATCTGATTTAGTTTTGAATTGCCAAATCTTTTTGATGTTCATAATTTGTTTATCGTTTAATCTTGATTGTAGGTAACCAACTTCGTTAAGTTCTACCTCAGCCATTGCTTCTCTAAATGTTTTTCTATATCTACTCATTAGTTATCTACCTTTGCTCCCGCTCTCCATTGATAGCAAGACCAATATCTTGCTTTAGTTTTTGGACCAGGATTCTCACAATTGTGTCTAGCTCTGAAGCTTTTTCTTCTAGCCGGGTCGTCTCTTTTTATACTTAATCCTGTTGTATCGCCAAACGATACTTTTTTAATTTTATCACCGTCTCTGACATATACGTAAAATTTTTTACTTCCACCACGTATTGGGTCATTAAGTTTGACCTTTTTACCTTGAAATTCAGCCTCTTCAATACCTTCTAATTCGTGTTCAAAGATAACATCTTCACAGGCCTCATCAATTTTATCGTACTCTTTAAATGTCTTCATTAAATTCTCTCTATCATTTTAGCAACAGCCTCTTCAAGCTTTGCTTTCCATTGTTCTTTGTATCGTTCCCTATATTTATCAATTGTGGACTCTGAAGCCGCCCATTCTTTTACTTCTTTTTGAGTAGGTTTATCTACTTCTCTTTCTAGGAAACCTTTTACCTTTTTAATTTCAGGCCTTTCACCACTACCTGGTTGTGATGGTTTGTAAGTAGGATTTTCATATCCTGCATAGTCTGGTTCACCTGGTGTTATGGTTGATGTATGTTTATAGTAGTCTTGACCAATGTCCGTACTTTCTTTGACTTTGGTTTTGAGTTCACTATATAACTCTCCAAACATTTTCTTATATTTTTGCGTGTGCTTACTAGGCTTTGTCTTTGCCGTCTTATCTCCAGGTGCTGGTGTGTTGTCATTCTTTGTTGTGTCTTTGCCTTTAAAATGGCCAGCTCTTTTGTCTTTAACATCTTTTTGTAATCCACTATAATATTTTTTAGGTTGTGTTCCTTTTTTATCTTTCACGTCTTTATCTTGAGCTAATCTATCAGTATGTGCTTTTGAGGCCTCTGATACTGCTTCAAATCCATAGTCAACGTCTAGGTTATATTCCCTCACGTCTACCTCTCTATCTGCTGATACAGGTACACAATCCCATATCCAAGCTTTGTGTAAATTATTTTTATTATCTTCTAGTACAACATAATTTGTACCTTTTCTTTTTACTATACCTTGTACATCTTCTTTGACATAGTTAACTTTTTCACCAATATTAAATATCATTTCTCTAATATATAAATCTCTAATTTGTTGGTGTTCAAAGTCTTTAAACGGTACAACTTCTCTAGTCTCTCCTGTGTATTGAGCGGCTAAGTTCATACCTTGTCTAACTTGTTTCATAATGGCAGTTGCGTCAACACCTCTTGGTAGTCCTCTTTTAAAACTACTAATATCATTACTTGAAGCAGCTGCTCTCATCTTACTTGCTGACATACCTGATACGTTATCAGCATCCGGGTCTCTTTCGCCAGCAGATACAATATTAATATTTTCAAAATTATAATAACCGTGTCTTGATTTTACATCATTATATTTTTTTATTATTGTATCAAACTCTCTTACTCTATCACTACCAACAACCATAGTTATATCTGTATAACCTCTTTTGTAAAGTAGTGTACAAATATCTAATATCATATTTGTATTATTAACTTCTATATTTCTTGCGTGTCTAGGAAACATCTTCTTCATTATGTCTAGTTTTTGTCTAGGCGATAATGGATTCTTTTTAGGATCCTGACTTCTACTTAAATAAACTCTGTAATCATCTGCTCTCACACTTGCCACTTTATTAATTAATTTTTCGTGACCAGTTGTAGGTGGATTAAATCTACCAAAACTAAATGCAATTGATTTACCTTTTGCTTCGTGCATTTCTAAATCATCTATCTCTTTATCAGATACTTTACCATCATCTAAAATTTTCTTACACTTCTTATAGAAGTTTAGATAGTGATACTTTTCTAACATCTTATAGATAACATTTTTAGGTAATCTATTTTTTATACCAAACTTTTGTATTTCATCTGGTGACATATCTTTATCAAATGCAGCTCTTCTATCTGCGTCAACACCATCACCTACTTT
>MDTB01123137.1_pt1 | contig 12366 bp, 10 predicted proteins | sample 811161 | NCBI WGS metagenome assembly MDTB01 (sample SAMN05326650, study PRJNA326480) | marine metagenome | isolation source: seawater | place: Mediterranean Sea | collected 2009 | reverse complement strand
TAGAAAAAAAAAAGAAATGGATTAATCAATGGAAAAAACTTAATTTTGCACTTTTCCTGTTATTGTTTTCAGGCCTAGGACATTTAGCAGAGGGAGGTTATTTAAATTTACCAATATTAGGGAATTTGTTCTTTCATGCTCTACTTGCCACTATAGCTTTATTGTTTCCTGGAAGAGAAATTCTAGTTAAAGGATTTCAATCATTTCTCAAGAATCGACCAGATATGGATTCTTTAGTAGCTCTTGGAGTAACTAGTGCTTACATAACAAGTCTTTTATCATTAATATTTCCATCCACTGGTTTTCCTTGTTTTTTTAATGAGCCAGTAATGTTATTAGGATTTATTCTAATTGGACGTTTTTTAGAAGATAGATCCAAGTATCATACAGGTTCGTCAATTGGAGAATTGTTAGATCTCCAACCAGAAATGGCAAACATTTATTTAGAGGCAAATAAAGTCAAATCAGTGAGAGTAAATTCTTTAAAAACTGGAGATGAAATTCAATTATTAGCTGGAGATAGGGTACCTGCTGACTGTATTGTTCTTGAAGGCAATTCATCTTTAGATGTTTCTCACATTACAGGTGAATCTAAACCTAAAAATGTTCACCCAGGCGAACATTTACTCAATGGCTCTTTAAATTTAAATTCCACATTAAGACTAAAAGTTATAAAAGTCGGGAATGATACTTCTCTAGCAAAACTAGTGAAACTTATTGAATCAATACAGTTTAATAAACCTCCTATCCAAAGAATTGCTGATCAAATTGCAGGTAAATTTACATACTTTGTACTCTTAATGGCAACTTCAAGTTTCTTTTTTTGGTGGAAAGGAGCAAAACACATTTGGCCAGATTTGTTAACAAATGATCATCATGGATTGATAACTTCCACCAATCATACATTACATAATTCATTAGGTAGTAATGCTGAAAATTATTTAAGTTTAGCCATTCAACTCTCAATTGCCGTTTTAGTGATAGCCTGTCCGTGCGCTCTAGGCCTTGCTACTCCTACTGTAATAACTGTTGCTTCAGGAAAAGCGGCAAGAAAAGGGATTTTATTTAAAGGAGGAGACAAAATAGAAATAGCTTCAAAAATTAATCATATTGTTTTTGATAAAACAGGTACATTAACAAAAGGAGAGCCTTTCATTATCAACTATACGAATAGTGATGATCACTTATATATTTTGAAGATATCTGCAAGTTTAGAAAGTCAAAGCAGACACCCCATAGCTAATGCATTAGTTAAAGAAGCTAAAAAACAAAATCTCAGTTTATTACCAATCAAAAGCATCCATACAGAATCTGGTAGAGGTATTTCAGGGAATCTTGAATCAATTAATGGAGTAATTAATATTGGCAGCATTGAATGGTTGGCTAGCAAAGGAGTAATAATTGATATTAAATCACAAAAAACATTAGAAAAGGAAGAAAACAAATCCCATTCAGTAATTGGATTAAGTATCAATAATAAATTACTTGGATTTATTTTATTAGGCGATTTATTAAGAGAAGATGCGATTAGTTCTGTTAATAAATTGAGAAAAGATAATTACAAGATTAATATTTTAAGCGGAGACAGAAAAGAAACTGTAGTTGAGCTTGCCAATAAATTAGGCAGCCCAGAAGATGAAATAAAATGGGGTCTTCTTCCTGAAATGAAATTGAAAATCATTGAAAATTTAAAGAAAACCAATAAAGTTGCAATGATTGGAGATGGAATCAATGACGCACCTGCTTTAGCCTCCTCAAATTTAGGGATAGCCGTTGGTTCAGGTACTCAGATTGCGAAAGCAAATGCAGATATTATTTTAATGGGAGATCAGTTATCTGGACTACCTTATGCACTTAGTCTTGCAAAAAGGACAATTAGAAAAATTAAACAAAATATATTTTGGGCTTTTGGCTACAACTTAATTGCAATTCCTATAGCTGCAGGTATTCTTTTTCCTAAATATGGCATTCTTCTAACACCATCAATAGCAGCATTATTGATGGCAACTAGTTCAATAACCGTTGTTATAAATGCTTTATCTTTGGAATAAATGAAAGGTAAATTTATTGTTATCGAAGGAATAGATGGTTGTGGGAAAACAACCCAAATTGATGAGATATCTAGATGGCTTCCCACTAGTGGTCTTATGGGGGGAAATTCAAAATTAATTAAAACTAGGGAACCCGGTGGGAGCTTATTAGGAGAAAAACTTAGAGAATTAATACTTGACAATAATAAAAATAATAAACCTTGTTCACTTGCTGAATTATTACTTTATTCTGCTGATAGGGCTGAGCATATTTCTAAAATAATTACTCCTGCTTTAGAAAAAGAGGACTGGGTACTAAGCGATAGATTTGCTGATTCTACACTTGCTTATCAAGGCTATGGAAGAAATATAAATCTAGAAATAATAAAAAATATCGAATCAATTGTTTGTCAAGGAGAGTATCCAGACCTCACTATTTTTCTAGAAATTTCAGCTGAAGAAAGTATTTTGCGTAGAAAAAATTTAACCCCTGATAGAATAGAATCTGAAGGAATAAATTTTTTACAAAGAGTTAATGAAGGTTTCAAATTGATCGCTAAAGAAAAAAATTGGAAAGTAATATCTGCGACTCAAAATATTAATACTATTTCTAATGAAATTAAAAAAACCTTGTTAAAAAATTTTAATAATTAAATAATGATAAATTATAAAAATGATAACTTTTTAATTAATAAAGAAGTAAATGAAAACTTAGAAAATATACTTAAGAAAAAAGTATTATCAAACGGCTATATTTTCTATGGTCCTGAAGGTATAGGGAAAAAACAAACAGCAATAAAATTTATTAAAGAAATTTTCAATCAAAATTATTCTCATTCCAATATTGAAGAAAAGATCACAGATAATAACCACCCTGATTTTTTATTAATAGAGCCCACTTACTTTTTAAAGGGTAATCTTATCAATCGTTCAGAAACTGAATTTTCAAAAAATAAAAATGAAACAATAAGAATAGAGCAAATACGAAATATAAAGAGTTTTCTAGCTCAAAAATCTATTGAATCAGGAAAAAAAATTGTATTAATTGTTGATGCAGAACTTTTAAACGAAGCTGCATCAAATTGTCTTTTAAAAACACTAGAGGAACCAACAAATGGTCTTTTTATTCTTTTAACATCTAGATTAAATTCACTTTTAGATACTATTATCTCTAGATGTCAACTTATAAGATTTAAATCTTTTTCATACAAACAACTCGAAATTTTTATAAGAAATAATTCAGATTCTGCAATATTAAATATTGAAGAAGAATCAAACTTAGAAGATTTAATTAACTCAGCAAACGGCTCCCCAGGAAAAGTTCTGAATAATATAAAAATATGGAATGAATTACCTAATGAGATTAAAGATAATTTAGACTTTCCATTAAGAGATAATTTGAAAATATTAAAAATTTCAAAAACAATTATTGAAGAACTGGAAATTGATCAACAAGTTTTTTTAGTAAATCTTTTACAAAATAAATGGTGGGTAAGAACTAAAAACAAAAATATAATTAAAACATTAGAAAATTTGAAAGTAAATCTCAAAGGTTTTATTCAACCAAGATTAGCTTGGGAGGTAGCATTTTTTAAAATAGCTATTGAAGAATCATAAATTTACTCAACTACTGTATTAATTAAATTGGAATTTCTAGATTCTGCAAATTCCTGATTTGCAAGATCAACTTGGGCCTTATCAGGTAATTCAAGACAATATCCTGCACCATAGACAGTTTTTATATAGGTTGGCTTGCGAGGATCAGGCTCTAATTTTGTTCTTAAGTGTCTAACATGGACCCTAATTGTCTCAATATCATCGTCTGGTTCGTAGCCCCAGACTTCTTTTAGAATGAGTGCTGGTGATACTGTTTGACCATGTCTTTGTAATAAGCAATGTAGTAGCTCAAACTCTAAATGAGTAAGTCTTACGGGAGATTCGAACCAAATAGCCTCAAATCTTTCTGGAACAAGAGTTAGAGGACCATAATTTAAAATCTCTTGTTGATTTGTTGAATTCAACTGTGCTCTATTAGATCTTCTAAGTAAAGCTTTAATTCGAACATGTAATTCTTCAAGGTCAAATGGTTTTGTTATGTAATCATCAGCACCTGAATTAAATCCAGTCACTTTATCTTTGAGTCCACCCAAAGCTGTAATCATTAGTATAGGAATATTTGACGTTCTCTCATCCCTTCTTAGTCTTTGGCACAATGTTAAACCATCGACACTTGGTAACATTAAATCCAGCAGAATTAAATCAGGAGAATATTGAAGTGCTAAAGCTTGACCCTTTATACCATCTTCAGCTTTTTGGACATCAAAACCAGAATGCTCAAGATGTCCAGAAACCAATTCACGCATATCACGATCATCTTCTATTAAAAGGATTGAAATTTTCATATCTAACAATTTATTGAACTAGTTTAAAAATTTTGTATTACGATTCTCTCAATAATTTGAATATATTGCAGAATCAATATAAAAACTTTAATGAGTAATTACAATATAAAAAGCTAATTGCTGCATGGCATTTTAAGGAAAAATAAGTTAAAAAAATAATATAAATTTTATAATTTCTTCCAAATTATTTAATAATTGCTTAATAATTTAATGTAAATCCGTAAGAATAAGTAAGTGAAATTTAATCAAAATTTAAAATATTAATTGTCATAATAGAATTAAATTAAGGGAATTAATGATCCGCAAATTAAATTTTTCTATTTTTAAAATTAAGATTTTAATTTATAGACAACAATTAAGTGACTTATAATTTTCTTTAAGATACTTATTTTTAAAATAACTCAATATTTATGAAAAAAACCCCTTTTAAATATTCTGATTTATCTAAAAAGCAGCTCCAACATCTAAAAGATCTTTATATTCAAAAGAAAGTTGAATGTATGAGTCATAAAGATTTAAAAGAATTTGTTTTAGAAATTATTAGTCACCAGATAAATGACACAATTGGTAAAGAGGAGGAAATGGAAGCATGGAACGAAATATCAAGCTTTTATGGAGATCAATTTGAGATAATAATTCTTGAAATTCAACAAAAATATACAACTAACGAAAATGTACAAAACTCCGAAGAAGATACGCAAGCACATAGATTAGAATTACTTGAGAAAAATAATATCGAACAGAATCAGCAAGACATGTGGGATGACTAAGTATTAATGATTTTTTTATTCAAAAAACTATGATTCTAAACACTAATAATATTAAATTGAATAATATTTAGTGAATATAAGAAGAATTTGTTAATGGAACAAAATTTAGAATTGAATAGAACCCAAAAATAAAATAATGTAAAACTAATCTTTAATAAGGGCATTTTAAAATCTATTATTGCTGAGTAAAAAATCAAATGGAAACTAATAAATATTTATATATTCCTTCGGTATACCTTAAATCACTTTTAAGATTGGATTCTTTATCCATATTATTATTATTGCTGTTTAATCTTCAAATATTGCCTTTTACGACACTTCACTTAAAATATAAACAGAATCAATAGTCTAAGTATTTGATTAAAATATTTGAATTAATTTCATATTTAAATAAACATACTAAAAGAAAATTAGTTTTTATTATATTTGTAATTTTTATAAATTCATTTTTAGAATTTATGACTATAGGAACTGTAGTTCCTCTTATATCTTTTGTAAGTAATCCAAATAAAATTTCAGAGATAGAAGTATTAAAAAGAACTTCAGATTTTTTTAATTTTCAACAAACTGAAGAATTATTTTTATTTATATCTTTTTCATTTTTAATTTTAGTATTATTGTCTGGATTTATGAAGATTATATGTATTAAAAAAATTAATTATTTTACTGCTACTCTTAAAGTAGAATTAGGTAAAAAATTATATAAAGAGATTTTATATCAAGATTATGAATATCATTTAAGTACAAATTCTAGTGAATTAATTAATACCCAGATACAGCAATTAGACTCTTCTTTGGCTGCAATTTCTGACTGTTTATATCTAGGACTTTCAGTTCTGAATATTATAGGAATTACTATATCATTATTTATTGTTGATTTTAGGATTCTATGTTTCATTATTATTTTTTCATTTTTGTTCTATTTATTTGCATCTATAACCACAAAAAAATATGTTGATATGTATGGGAAAATAATTTTTGAAACTAGGAAAAATACCATAAGAATTGTTCAGGAATCATTAGGTTTTATAAGACAAGTTATTTTAGATGCCTCACATAGTTTTTTTATTAAAGAGTATAATGATAACAATATTAAAAGTACGTTTTCTGACGCAAAATCTACAACTATTGCTCAGATTCCGAGATACTTAATGGAGTCATTAATATTATCGGGGCTCGTAATATCAATAATATTTATTTATTTGACTGATATAAATTTTTCCAGTTACGTAAATAAAAGTGGGGCATTTATACTAGGACTACAAAAATTATTGCCTCTTTTTCAAAGAACATTCAACGGTTTATATTACATAAGACAAGAAAAATTAAGTATAAATTCAGTAGTGCAACTTTTAAAAGAGACTAAAAAATATAAAAACAATTCAAGAGATAAAATATTAAATATTTTTGAGCTAAAAAAAAGTATTAAATTTGAAAATATTAATTTTTCTTATAAAGAAAATAAAGTATTTGAAAATATTAATTTAGAGATCAAGAGGGGAGAAGTGGTTGGAATTGTTGGCAAAACTGGATCTGGAAAGTCAACTTTTATAGATATATTACTAGGCTTAATAAAACCAGATTCTGGTTATATTTATATAAATGAAAAGAAAATGGACTCTAATCTCTTTCGCCGATTTAGATTATCAGTATCCAGCGTTCCACAAGATTATTTTTTATTAGATAGAACAATAGAAGAAAATATAGTTTTTGGAAAATCGAAATCTAAAACTGACTACAAACTAATCAATAAAGTAGTAAATATATCAATGTTACGGGATTTTATAAATTCTCTTAAGTATGGTATTAATAATTTTGTAGGTGAGAATGGAGTTAGATTAAGTGGGGGCCAAAAGCAAAGATTAGCAATCGCAAGAGCACTTTATAAGAAACATTCTCTACTTATACTTGATGAAGCTACAAGTTCAGTAGATTCAGAAACTGAAAAAAAAATTCTAAAGAATATTATTACTAATAATCCAGAAATCACTGTTCTTATGATTGCCCATAGATTACAAACATTAAAAAATTGCGATTATATTATTGAAATAAAAAATAAAAAATTAATTAAACACCATGATATAAATCAATACAAATCTAAATATGAAATAAATTAAAACTAATATCTCTAAGAAGTTGAGATTTCATAAATTAGAAACTAAGTTATTTAATAATTTTGTATTTAGAAAAATAAAATTCATAACCTTTATGAATGTAATTAATTAAAAAAGTTAATTATTTTTTCATGATCAATTAAATCGGCATTTATTTTTGAATTTGCATTTCTTACCCAATTATTTTCAGCTTTAGGTCTATATGAGTCTTCAATGTAAAATCCATATTTTAAATTTGATGCTGCACAGATATTAGAAATAGCAGGATCAACAAAACTTTTTGAAAATATTTCTACAACTTTTGAACCCTCATTCATTAATGAAGAAAGACAGAAAGAAGATCCACTTACACCAACAAGAGCTTTTGCAGAAAGAAATAATTTTATTTGTTCTTCAAAAGATAAATTTTCAGGCTTTATAAACTCGAATCCTGCATCTAAATATTGAGATTTAAACCTATCAAAATTAATAAGCTCTCTTTTTTGTTGTCCACTATTGGAGTCTCTATCTAAGAAAAATTTTTTTTTAAATTTATTGCTCTTTAGTATCTCATTATTGGCAAAAAAGTTTCTAAGATCTAATCCTGAAGCAATACAATCTATATTAGCAGTTACCAAATTACCAGTGCATTTATAAAAAGTTTCATTGCTTAAAATCTTACTGGAATCAAATTTTAATAATTCTAAAGCTTCCTTCTGAAATTTATTTTTTAATTTAGGCATAATCACAAAATCAAACTTGTTAAGGTCATATTCTTTTTGAACTCTTAATATCCTTGAGTATATTTCGTGAATCCAATGATAAAAATTTGAAGGATTTGATGAGATCCCTAAATGTAAAACATTTCCAGAAAGCTCTTTAGCTTCTAAAAGTTCATTTTTTTTATAAAAATCAAATAGAGATAATTTATCATTATCAAATTTGGTTCCAAGATCTGATGAAGATTTATCAATATCATAAAAATAGATATGTGATTCAAATGGAGAAACTATTACATTATTCAAAGAATAAATAAATCTTGCTCTGGTAATTAATGGTTTAGCCCAACTTAGAGGAAATGGTATAAATTTTCTATCAATTGGATCGATGCTTAGGTTAAATGAGTGAACATACTGTTTTTCATATATAAATTTATTTTTATTGCTTTTGAGCCAATAAGTACAAGCATCATTTGCTGATATTCTATTTTTAGACCTTATTATTCGTGTAACTCTATTAAATCTAAGTTTGTTTTTTATTTTTGAATACATTAAAAATGTTATTTTTGCTTAAAAGAGATTTTCTTTGAAGTTATGATATCATTTTTTATAAATATTATTACTAAAACTAATTTCTTTATAGTCATACATAAGAAATTTTTGTTAAATAAGAATGATTTATAAACAATAATTTGAGTTTCATTAAAAATTATAATTTACTTGATATCAAAGTATACTCATGAGTGATGTTTCAAGAAAAGGAATAATACTTGCTGGAGGAGCTGGTACAAGATTATATCCATTAACTAAAGCTGTAAGTAAACAGTTAATGCCTATCTATGACAAGCCTATGATTTATTATCCATTAACAACATTAATGAGTTGTGGAATAAAAGATATTCTTATTATTTGTAACCCTTATCATCTAAATGATTTTAAAGACCTATTGGGTAATGGTAAGCAATGGGGAATTGAAATTCAATATAAATCTCAGCCCTCTCCAGACGGAATCGCACAAGCTTTTTTACTAGGTAAAGATTTTTTAGAGGATAAAAATGTGGCATTAATACTTGGAGATAATCTGTTTTATGGAAATAACTTTGAAAAAAATTTAAAAGAAGCAAATCAAGAAAAAAATGGGGCAACACTATTTGCCTATCCAGTCAGTGATCCTTCTAGATATGGAATTGTGAATTTTAATAAAGATACAAATAAAGTGGACACTATTATTGAAAAACCGTCAAATCCAACAAGTAATTTTGCTGTCACAGGTCTCTATTTCTATGATAATAATGTAATTGATTATGCTGAAAATCTAACTCCCTCAGCGAGAAATGAATTAGAAATTACGGATATTAATAAAAGATATCTTGCTGAAAATAATTTAAAAGTGCAGATACTTGGTAGTGGTATGGCATGGCTTGATACTGGGACATTTGATTCACTTCAGGAAGCTGGTACATTTATAAGAACCCTAGAGAAAAGACAAGGTTTAAAAATCGGTTCTCCGGAAGAAACAGCATGGAGGAATAAGTTAATTAATGATCATGAGTTAATGGTACTTGCCTCTGAAATTTCTAAAAGTTCATACGGAAGTTATCTAATTAATCTAATAAAGCCAAAGTTCTTAAAAAGGATGAATTAAGATAATGAAGACTAATTTTTTGAGGGATAAATCATCTAATTTATTTACAGGACCAATAATCTTTACTCCAGAGATATTTTTGGATGATAGAGGATATTTCTTTGAGCCTTGGAATAAGAATAAATTTTCTTCTTTAGTCAATTTGGAAGTTGATTTTGTACAAGATAATGAAACATATTCGGAAGAGGGCACTTTAAGAGGCTTACATTATCAATTAAATCCTCATTCCCAAGGAAAATTAATAAGAGTTATCAAAGGTGAGATTTATGATGTAATTGTTGATCTTAGAAAAGAATCAAAAACTTTTAGCAAGTGGGCAGGTATAAAACTTAATTCTGTTATCAAGAATCAACTTTGGATACCTCAAGGTTTTGCTCATGGCTTTTTAACGCTTAGTAAAGAGGCTATAGTTTGTTATAAAGTAACAAATTTTTGGGTTAAAGATTTTGAAAGAACTCTTTATTGGAAAGATCCTAATATTAATATAGAGTGGCCCATACAAAAAAATTTTATTCCTAAATTATCTGCAAAAGATCAGCAAGGAAATATATTTAACGAACTTTTGGAAAAAGGAGATTTATTTTAGTGAAAATTCTTTTGGTGGGTTCTTCTGGCCAGCTAGGTAAATCAATTATTCAAAAAATTCCTCAAAATGTACAAATGGTAATGCCAACTAAAAAGGAGTTTAATTTAAAAAATGGTATAGAGTGTTATAAATACATAATTTCTAATCAGCCTGATTGGGTTATTAATTCTGGAGCATATACTAATGTTGATAAGGCAGAAGAAGAGCAGAACTTAGCATATACAATTAATTCAGAAGGTCCTCAATTTATAGCAAAGGGGCTTCGCGAGATTGGAGGTAAACTTTTGCAAATAAGCACTGATTATGTTTTTAATGGGGAGCAAAATACTCCATATTTACCAAATCAATCTTTATCACCAATTAACATATATGGCAAAACCAAAGCTAAAGCAGAGGAACTTTTAGCAAATATTTTGGTAGAGGTAAATCAGCTTTCGATATTAAGAACGAGTTGGTTAATCAGTAAGAGAGGTGAAAATTTTGCTACAAAAATTATGCAGCTCAATGATGAAAAAAAAGAACTAAATGTCATTTGCGATCAGATAGGTTCTCCGACTTGTTCAAAATCACTTGCAACTGCAATATGGAAACTAATAGAAGTGAATGATCAATATAGTGATCTGGGTAAAAAATTTCCAAGAATAAGTCAATTCACAGATAATGGAATAGCAAGTTGGTATGATGTTGCTGTTGCAGTAAGTGAAATTGCATTTAAAAAGGGTCTAATCAAAAAAATGGCTCTTATTAAACCTATTTTTTCTTCGCAATATACAACAAAAGCACTTAGGCCATCATATTCAGTTCTCGAATCAGCCTTAACTAAGAAAATCTTAAAATTAAAGAAGTTAAGTTGGAGAGATGCATTGATTGAGGAATTCGGTCCTTAATATCATTTGTATCAAAAAATTTCTTATAAATGAAAAAGAATCAACTAAAAATAATTATTACTGGAGGAGCTGGATTTATTGGGGGGACTCTAATCAGAAAACTGCTAAAAGAAAAAAAATATATAATTTATAATATTGATCAATTAGGTTACGCCAGCGATCTTTCTTGGATCAAAAGTTCAAAGTATGATCAATCTCTTCATATTTTTTTAAAAATAGATTTAAGAAATAAAGAAATATTAGAAAAGACTGTAAAAGAAATTGAGCCTGATTTAATAATACATCTAGCAGCTGAAAGTCATGTTGATCGTTCAATTGATAATCCATTAAACTTTATTGAGAGTAATATCATAGGGACTTTTAATTTACTTGAAGCCTCAAGGGCATATTGGGGGGGGATAAATGATATTAAAAAACAATTATTTAGATTCATTCATATAAGCACAGATGAGGTCTTCGGATCATTGGGATTAGATGGCAAGTTTGATGAAAATACTAAATATTCCCCTCGAAGTCCATATTCTTCAAGCAAAGCATCTAGTGATCACTTAGTAAAAAGTTGGTATCACACATATGGTTTACCTACAATAATTTCAAATTGTAGTAATAATTTTGGCCCATATCAATTCCCAGAAAAACTTATTCCTTTAAGTATCCTAAAAGGAATTAAAGGTGAAAAGATACCTCTTTATGGAAATGGCTTAAATATAAGAGATTGGTTATATGTGGAAGATCATGTAGAAGCTTTATTACTAATAGCTGATAAAGGAGTAGTTGGGAAGAGTTACTGTATAGGGGGATTTGGTGAAAGAACTAATAAAGAAGTTCAACTTCAAATATGTAAAATTCTTGATGAGGTTTCTCCCAAAGAATTTCCTCATTCATCTTTAATTGAAAATGTTGAAGATAGACCTGGACATGATAAAAGATACGCCATAAATTCAAATTTCATAAAAAAGAATTTAGGTTGGACTCCTAAAATAACTTTTGAAGATGGTTTAAAGAAAACTATTTATTGGTATCTTAATAACCTTAAGTGGAGCTATTCAATTATGAAAAAATCAGGTTACAAAGGTAATAGAATTGGGAATAAAAAATAAATCTTCGCGTTGTTCTCAGGCAAGTGGAATTATCTAATTTTTAAAATTCTTAGTTATTTCAATAAAAAAAGACCCATTTACGGGTCTTGCAGTATTTTGAATCTTTAAATGAACTCCCCGGGCGGGATTCGAAC
>MDTB01147440.1_pt1 | contig 12367 bp, 15 predicted proteins | sample 811161 | NCBI WGS metagenome assembly MDTB01 (sample SAMN05326650, study PRJNA326480) | marine metagenome | isolation source: seawater | place: Mediterranean Sea | collected 2009 | reverse complement strand
TCTTTTAGGATTTGATTCATCATCGTAATAAATGATTTCAAATTTATAACTTTTTCCTCCAACTTTTACGCCACCCATTTTGTTAATTCTATCAACAGCCATGTTATAGCCGTTTTGAGTGTGTACTCCATTAGAAGAGTATTTTCCTGTAAGAGATATCGCAGAACCTAACACGATCATACCATCTTCAACTTTTGCGAAAGAAGAAGTGATACTTGCTAATGCTAGAGTAATAGCTGAAATAAATGTAATAAATAGTTTTACTATTTTATTCATTATTTCCTCCTTTAATTAATTAATTAATTTAAATTATTAAAACAATTTTTGTCTTTTTAGACAACATGTTAAAATGAAAAAATTAAGTTCTGATCGCAACAAATATCGCAATGATAATTAATACACACGCTGAGATTGTATTTAATAACCTTGGATTACCTTTAAGCCATATCGCAATTTTTCTAGCTGCAAGTCCATACATCATTAAACTTAAAAAATCTAAAGACATCCAAGTAATAATTAAAATTAAGAATTGAGAGATTACATTTCCATCAAAATTAATGAACGTTATAAATATTGTACCAAAAAAAACTAAAGCTTTGGGGCTGAGTCCTGCAACTAAAAATCCATCCCTATACATTGCAAAATTACTTTTGGTTGGTTTTGTGTTTTTATCTGCTTGTTTTATTTTTAAGGAAAAAGTTTCGTAAGCAAGATACAAAATGTATGAAATTCCAGCCCATTTGAAATAAACATAAATATCAGGATTGTCTATTAGTAAACTACCTATAACAAAAGTAGTTAATGATGCTTGAACAAAATTTGCAGATATATCGCCAAGAGCTGTCCATACAGATTTTTTTAAACCATAATTAATTGTATTTGTGACAATAATAACTCTGGGAGGTCCTGGTGTGATAAAATAAAACAGTAACAGCTGAATATAAATAAAGTAGTTTTCAGGAAACATAAAAAGACTATATATTTTTTGATGAAGAAGAGAAGCTTAATTCCAGAAACGAGAGTTAAAAATCCTGAACCAAAAAAATATAATGATGATTGGATTATTTGGGCAGCATGGGCTGATCGTATAACTTTTGAAGAAATAGAAAAAAAAACGGGAAAAAATGAGTCTCAAGTAATTAAAATAATGAGAAGAAACCTTAAACCTGGATCTTTCAAATTATGGAGAAAAAGAGTTCACAACACTAGCATTAAACATAGAAAAAAATTCAAACTCTCTAGAAAAAAAATGAGAGAAAAAATTAGAATAAGTGATATATATTAATTATGAAAAAAGTTGTGATGTATACTGGTAATCCCTGCCCATATTGTGTGTATGCAAGGGCATTGCTTGATTCAAAAAAAGTTCCCTACCAAGAAATAAATGTTTGGGAAGATGAAAGTAAAAGAGCAGAAATGTTAAAAAAAAGCGGAGGAAGAACCTCTGTACCTCAAATTTTTATAGGTGATCACCATGTGGGTGGAAATGACGAATTACAAGCCGCAAACAAAAGTGGTGAATTAGATAAACTGCTAGCCTAAATTTCCTAAGAAAGGTAAATACTCAAGTATAAAAAAACCAAGAGTTTGTAATTGATTTGTAAGAATTAAAATTCCAGTAATTAATAAAATAATTCCTCCAGCTATTGAAACTATACGAATATTTTTTCTAAAATTTTTAGAAAATGCTAAAAACTTTGAAATTCCATATCCTGAAAGAACAAAAGGTATAGCCAAACCCAATGAGTAAAAGCTTAGCAGCAAAACTCCTTTACCAATACTGCTTTCTACTGCAGCTAAAGTTAGAATTGAGCCCAATACAGGGCCTATACATGGTGTCCAGCCAAAGCCAAATGCAGAGCCAACAACAACTGGAAAAAATAAATTATTAGAGTAATTTTTAGTTTGAAATCTTTTTTCTCTATTCATAAAATTAAGATTTAAAATTCCAATCAACTGTAAAGAAAAAATAATTATAATAATTCCAGCTATAATTCTTAGTGTATATGAATATTCTAATAATAAATTTCCAATTAAGGAAGCGGTAGCGCCAAAACCAATAAAAACTAATGAGAAGCCTACGGTAAATAGGATAGTTTTTAAAACAATCTTTTTTTGTTTTTCGATAATATCTCCAAGACTCTCGCCTGAAATATATGAAATATAACCGGGTATCAAAGGTAGAACACATGGTGAGAGGAAACTGATCAAACCAGCTCCGAATGCAATTGCTAAATTTAAAATCATTCTTTTGGTTTAAAGACTAAACAGAGGCCATTGTTACAAAATCTTTTTCCTGTTGGTTTGGGTCCGTCTTCGAATATGTGGCCATGATGGCCGCCACATTTTTTACAATGATACTCTGTTCTAGCGTAACCAATAAGCATATCTGTTTTAGTATCAAAAACATTAGGCAAAGATGAGAAAAAAGATGGCCATCCAGAACCACTTTCGTATTTCATTGATGAACTAAAAAGTTTAGTTCCACATCCTGCACAAAGATAATCTCCCTCTCTTTTTTCCTGATTTAAAGGGCTTGAACCCGCAGGTTCTGTACCCTCTTCTCTCAGTATGTAATTTTGCTCAGTAGTTAAGTTTTTATTCCACTTATTCATTAATCTTATTTTATATCATTTTTAACGACTTAAAAATGAAGCAAATTGGTATTGACTTCTTTGTAATAAATCTAATATAATTCTTAAATAGCGCTGATTTAAAACAAATTGCGAGCGCTTTATAAAATCCGCTAAAGCGTTAAATCTTTCGAGACCATCGCTTTAGTCGGTGGTTTTTTTTTGAATTTAATCAAATTAAAACTGGGCATTTGAACTGTATTGTGCGCCCGACACTTTGTCGAAGCACTAAAAAAGGAGAAAAAAAATGGCTGATAAAATAAAAAACCCCGAGACGATAGGTCTTCATGGTGGTGAATATAGAAGCGATCCAACAACTACTGCTGTGGCTGTTCCAATTTATCAAACGACTTCTTACCAATTTAAGGATGCTAAAACAGCTGCAAACTTATTTGGTTTAAAAGAGTTTGGTAATATCTATACAAGAATTAACAATCCAACTTGCGACATACTAGAAAAAAGAGTTGCTGCTTTAGAAGGTGGGCTAGCTGCAGTAGCTGTAGGATCCGGACAAGCTGCTTCTGCATTCTGCGTACAAAATGTTTGTCAAGCGGGAGATAATATAGTTTCTTCAACTGACCTTTATGGGGGAACAGTAAATTTATTTAAAAATACTTTAAGTATGCAAGGTATTGAAGTTAGATTTGCTGATCCAAAAGATCCCAAGAACTTTGAAAAACTAACAGATGATAAGACAAGAGCTTATTATGGAGAGTCTTGTCCCAATCCATATCTTAGAGTCTTTCCAATAAAAGAAGTTGCTGACATTGGAAAAAAACATGGGATACCTTTAATAATCGACAATACTGCTGCTCCAGTAATTTGTAGACCATTAGAACATGGCGCTGCTATAGTTATGCATTCTCTGACAAAATATATCGGAGGGCACGGTACATCAATCGGAGGAATAATTGTTGATGGTGGAAACTTTGATTGGGTAAGGAACGCCAAGAGACAACCTTTGTTTAACACTCCTGATCCAAGTTATAATGGTGCAATTTGGGGAAGAGATGTTCCTAAGATGACAGGTGCAAATGTTGCTTTTGCTGTAAGAGCTCGAGTTGTTCTGTTGAGAGATCTCGGTGCTCCATTATCCCCATTCAACGCCTTTCAAATAATTCAGGGTTTAGAAACTGTTGCATTAAGAATGAAACAACACTGCGCAAACGCAGAGAAAGTTGTAAAATTCTTAGAGACCCAGAAGAAAGTAAAGAATGTTATCTATCCTACAAACCATCAAGGAGAAATTAGAGACAGAGCTAAGAGATATATGAAGGGTGGCTATGGATCTTTAGTTGGAATGGATTTAGGAAGTAAAGAGTTAGGGGCCAAATTTATTGACAACTTAAAACTTCTTTATCACGTAGCTAATATCGGTGATGCTAGAAGTTTAGCAATACATCCTGCATCTACAACTCATAGTCAATTAAATGAGAAACAGTTGGCAGAAGCTGGTGTAACGCCCGGTTATGTAAGGCTTTCTATTGGAATAGAACATCCAGACGATATTATATCTGATATCAAACAAGCTTTAGCTGCGTAAATAATTTTTTTGTTGATACGTCAAGTAGTCTACTTGACGTATCAATAGTTTAAATTAAAAATGTTTAATGTCTAAAATATTTAAGTTTTCTATTATATTTTTTTTAACAAACATAAGTTTTGCTTCATCAGAAATAATAAAACCAAATATTAATATAAAACCTGCTCAAGTAATTAAAATACAGTTAGAGGGTCTAAAGAAAAATGACATTCCTAGAAGAGATCGAGGTATAGAGCAAACCTGGGAATTTGCTCACCCGAATAACCAAAGATTTACTGGTCCGCTCAGTAGATTTAAAGAAATGATTAAAGGAGATTCTTATAACATGCTTATAAATCATCTCGGTCATGAAATTAAAGAAACATATAATGATGATAAGAAAGCAGTATATGAAGTGACTATTTTAGATTTAAATAAGAAATACTTCAAATTTAGATGGCAAGTGGAAAAGTTTTTAGATAAAGGGCCTTTGAAAAATTGTTGGCTTACTACAGTAGTTTCGCAGCCAATTCCTTTGGGATCATCGACTTAAATTTAGTAGATGAAATCATATTTTTTTGCTAATTTTGAGTTGTGAAAAAAAAATACTCCATTTTTAATATTATAAGAAACGCTTTTTCTAACAATAAAAATTGGAAAAAGATGTGGCGCAATCCTGAGCCGCGAAAATTTTATGATATTATAATTATTGGTGGTGGGGGTCACGGTCTTGGTACTGCTTACTACCTTGCTAAAGAGCATGGTTTGAAAAATATTGCCGTCATTGAAAAAGGATGGTTAGGTGGTGGTAACACTGGTCGTAATACAACAATAATAAGATCAAATTATCTATGGGATGAAAGTGCTCACCTTTACGAACATTCTTTAAAGCTTTGGGAAAATTTATCTTCAGAATTAAATTATAATGTTATGTTTAGTCAAAGAGGTGTATTGAACCTCGCGCACAATGAGCATGATGTAAAAGAGATTAAAAGAAGAGTGAGTGCGAACAAACTAAATGGAATTGATTCCCACTGGGCTGATCCAAAACAGATTAAAAAACTTGTACCAATTATGAATATTGAGAACTGTAGATACCCGGTGCTAGGTGCTTCTTATCAGCCTAGAGCTGGTACAGCTCGTCATGATGCTGTGGCCTGGGGTTATGCAATGAGAGCTGATGAATTAGGTGTTGATATCATACAGAATTGTGAAGTAAAAAAAATCAGAACGAAAAACGGTAAAGTTTATGGAATTGAGACGACTAAAGGAATAATAAGAGCTAAAAGAGTTGGTGTTGTAGCGTCAGGACATACTAGTGTTTTAGCTGATACAGCTGGAATTAAACTACCACTTCAAAGCAAACCGCTCCAAGCTTTGGTTTCAGAACCAATTAAACCAGTAATCAATACTGTCGTAATGTCTAACGCAGTTCATGCATATGTGAGTCAATCTGATAAAGGTGAACTTGTTATTGGTGCTGGAACAGATGGTTATAATTCTTTTACTCAAAGAGGAGGGTATAATATTGTCGAAGATACCTTGAGAGCTATAATAGAACTCTATCCAATATTTGGAAAAATGAAAATGCTTCGCCAGTGGGGAGGCATAGTAGATATTTGTCCAGATGCAAGTCCCATAATAAGCAAATGTGAAATAGAAGGATTATATTTTAATTGTGGATGGGGAACAGGAGGATTTAAAGCAACTCCAGGAAGTGCAAACCTATTTGCATACACTGTTGCTAAGGATAAACCTCACTCAATTAATGCTCCCTTTAGTTTAGAAAGATTTGTAAGTGGTAGATTAGTTGACGAACATGGAGCAGCAGCTGTAGCTCATTAAAATGCTTTTAATAAATTGCCCATACTGCGGTGAAAGAGATCAAATAGAATTTACAAATGGTGGAGAAGCTCACGTAGCCAGACCAAAAGATCCTAGCCTAGTAAGTGATAGAGAGTGGTCAGAGTATGTTTTTATAAGAGCTAATCCTAAGGGAATTTATTATGAACGTTGGGTACATACACATGGATGTAAAAAATGGTTTAATGCAGTAAGAAATACTTCAACAGATGAAATTTTAAAAGTTTATAAAATAGGTGATCCTCCTCCCCCAATAAAAGAATTTAAAAACACTCTTAAATCTCCATCAGGAGAGCCTGATGTTGGATCAGGAAATTTTGCGGTGAAAAAGACATGAAAAATATTAAAATCCTTTTTTTAATCACATTTTTTTTCTCTTTATTCTCTGAAAATATAAACGCAGAAAAATCTAATAAAATAGGAACTAATAAAGTCATTAGTGATGAGGCTTCTGATCAATTAAAAAAGCTTATGGACCTCTATAAAGATGGCATAATCACTGGATATGAATATGAGAAGGCAAAAAAGAAAATACTCAAATAGTAAATATGATTGAAAATAAAATTTATTTTAAATTTGATGGTAAAACGTTTGAAGGTAACGAGGGTGATACTATAGCTGCTGCATTGCTAAGAAATAACGTAAAGTTGATTGGTAGAAGTTTTAAATATCATAGGCCTAGAGGAATTTATACTTGCGGAATAGAAGAACCAAATGCTCTTGTACAGATAGTTAATGAATATAATGAGCCAAATGTAAGAGCTACAGTTAAAAAAATTTATGAGGGAATGGTTATTAAAAGTCAAAACAGATGGCCCTCTTTAAAAAGAGATTTAGGTTCAATAAATAATCTTTTGTCACCAATATTCTCAGCAGGATTTTATTATAAAACATTTATGGGGCCTAAAGGCTTTTGGAAAAATGTTTACGAGCCTCTTATCAGAAAAACTGCTGGGTTAGGTAGACCCCCAAGGGAATTTAGATCAAAGAGTATACATCTACAACATAACGTGGATATTGTAATTGTGGGTGCTGGCTTGGCTGGTTTATTAGCTGCAAAAAAATTCGCTGGAACTAAATATGATGTTTTATTAATTGAAAGAGAAAGTTCTTTAGGTGGAATTTTAAAAAATTCCAAAAAAATTAAGTTTATAAATGATCAAATTCCAAACGATTGGGTTAAAAAAACACAAAGACTTATCGAAAATTCAAATAATATAAAAATTTTAAAAAATACATTGGTCAATACTTATAATTTTAAAGATCACTTAATTGCACTTGAAGATAAATCGGTAGGAAAGCTTCAAGATAATAATAAACCTGAGCTTGTTTTACATAAAATAAGAACTAAACAAACTATTCTAGCTAACGGACACATTGAAAGATTTATTTCATTTAGAAATAATGATTTGCCTGGTGTAATGCTTGCAGCATCTTTTGAAAAATATATTCATAGGTATGGGGTAGTCCCAGACGAAAGCCCTGTAATTTTCACAAATAATTCCTCAACTTTCAGCCTTGTAAAATCACTTATTGATCTTGGTCATAAACCTAAAGCTTATATAGATGTTAGAGATCAAAAAAAAATTGAAACAGAATTAGTAGAACTTTTAACTAAATATAATGTTCCTTTTTATGCAAAATCTGAAATTGAAGGTTGTGATGGAAAAAATGAAATAAAAAGAGTTACCATCAGTGTTAAAAAAAATGAAACTGTTAAAATTAAAACATCTATGCTTTGTGTCTCAGGAGGTTTTAATCCAGATATACATTTATTTACGCAATCTAAAGGTCTTCTAAAGTGGGACGAAAGTCTTCTGACATTTAAACCTGATAAAATTTTTCAAAATACTATTACCTTGGGATCAGTTAGCGGAAATTTTAGCTATCAAAAAGTTATTAAGGAAATAAACGAAAAACTTAATTTTCTAGATGGAGTGAATGATTTAGAAATAAAATTAGATATTGATGGGCCGATAAATTTTCATATCAAAGAGCTTTGGGAAACTAAAAATGCAAAAAAATCTTTGTGGTCTAAATCATTTATAGATCTTCAAAATGATGTGACAACGAAAGATCTTAAACAAGCAGTTACTGAAGGTTTTAATCGTATAGAACACTTAAAGCGTTTCACAACTAATAGTATGGGAACTGATCAAGGAAAAATAAGTAGCATTAATGCGCTTGGAATTGTATCTAAAATACTTAAGAAAAATATTTCGGAAGTTGGAACAACAACTTATAGACCGCCATATGCTCCACTAAATTTTTCAGCAATCGCCGGAAGAAGTACATATGAATTTTACGATCCAATTAGAAAAACTCCCATTCATCCTTGGCATATAAAACATAATGCTGTCTTTGAAGATGTTGGACAGTGGAAGAGGCCTTGGTATTTTAAAAAATATGAAAATGAAACTATGTATGAAGCAGTTCAAAGAGAGTCAAAACAAGTTAGGGAGTCTGCAGGAATACTAGATGGTAGCACACTTGGAAAAATAGAGATCAAAGGTAAAGACGCTTTGGCATTTATAAATCTAATTTATACGAATAGCTTTACGAAAATGAAACCGATGACAGCAAGATATGCTCTTATGCTTGGTGAAGATGGTATGGTTAAGGACGATGGTATCGTTTGTAAAATAAATGACCAACACTTTATAACTACAACCACTACCGGAGGGGCTGCAAATGTTTTGGCGCATATGGAGGAATATGCTCAAACTGAATGGCCAGATATGAATGTTTATATGAATTCAATAACAGAACAGTTTGCTACATTTAATATCAGCGGACCAAAAGCCAAAACCATAATGGAAAGAGTTTTTAGCAATGTTGATTTCAGTAATGAGAAATTTCCTTATATGACTTTTAATAATTTCGATTATCTAAACACAAGCGTCAGAATACTTCGAGCAAGTTTTACTGGAGAACAAGGATATGAAATTTATATTTCGCCCAAGCGTGCTTTAACACTTTGGGAAAGAATTTTTCATTATAGTAGAGATGTTAATCTTGTTCCCTACGGAACTGAAACCATGCATTTATTAAGAGCTGAAAAAGGTTACATCATTGTTGGTCAAGAAACCGATGGAACAGTAACACCTGTTGACCTTAATCTTAATTGGATGATTGGTAAAAATAAAAAAGATTTCATCGGAAAAAGATCTTTAACTAGAAGTGATATAATTAGTTCTGAAAGAAAACAATTAGTGGGTTTGATCCCTTTAGATAAGTCGTATGGTATTGAAGAAGGACAACATATTATTGAAGAAGAGAATTTAGAAACTCCGATCAAAAAACCTGTAAAAATGCTTGGCCATGTTACTTCAAGTTATTTTAGCCCAACACTTAATCATTGTGTGGCAATGGCTTTGATAAAAGGTGGTAATAGAAAAATTGGAAGCCAACTTTATGTATCAACGTCTGATCTAAACGTAATTCCAGTAGAAGTGGTCAAACCTAATTTTATTGATCCTAAAAACGATAAGTTGGTATCATGACTAGAACATTTGTAGCAAAAGGCATGGAAATTGTTCAGCACGATAAGCAGCAAATCTTGTTGAGAGGAAAGGGAGATGGCAGCTTTGCTGATATAGTTAATAAAGAAATTTCTCTTCTACCTCCTACTGATAATCTCAGAATGATAAATAATGACGAGTTTCTTTTGACTAAGCAATCATTTGATCAATGGATTTTAATATGTTTAAAACCAAAAACAGAAAAGGAAATATTTAGGTTAGTATCAGCTTTTAATTCACATGAGGAAGTTTTAGCTTCTGATTATTCTAACACAACTTATTTTGAAATTACCGGGGAAAATAAAAACCATTATTTAAGTAAGCTTACTCACTTTGATTTACGAGCAAAAAAATTTCCGTTATCAACTATGGCGCAAACACTAATCGCCAGAATTGATTGTTGTTTATATCATTTTAAGGATAAATATATTTTAACTTGTCATAGCTCGTTTGAGGATTACTTTAAAGATCGTTTACAAGACACAATAGATTTATAATGAAAAAACAAAAAAACGTATTAGGAGAAACTTTAGAAAGCTGTTCAACCGATCCTATGACTGGTTGGTTCAGGGATGGTTGTTGTAATACAGATAAAAATGACCGAGGACTTCACACAGTCTGTGTAAAAGTAAGTGACGAATTTTTAGAATGGTGCAAAGAGTCCGGTAACGATTTAATAACGCCTAATCCTGAATTTGGTTTCCCTGGTCTTAAAGATGGAGACAAGTGGTGCGTTTGTGCAAGTTGGTATGCGAGAGCTCTTGATGCTGGAAAAGGTTGTGCAATATATTTAAAGGGAACTCACGAAAAAACTTTAGAATTGATTCCAATTGAAAAATTAAAAGAATTTGCAGTAGATCTTTCCTAGATATCTGTATTTAATTTATGAAAACCGCAATAATATTTGGATCGTCAGGATTAATTGGAAATGAACTGTTTAAAACTATTATTTTAAATAACTCTTACGAAAAAATTAAAGTATTTGTTCGTTCTATACCAGAAATAAATAACCCAAAAGTAGAGATTATAAAAACTGATTTTACTAATTTGAAACAGTATAAAGACAAAATTAAAGGCGACGAATGTTTTTTTTGTATTGGAACAACCAAAAAAGATACACCTAATAAAGATGAATACAGAAGAATTGAATATAATATTCCAATAGATGTTGCCAAAATAGCAAAAGAAAATTCTGTAAATACTTTTTTTTATATCTCTTCAATTGGAGCTAATCCTAATGCATCAAGTAACTATTTAAAAAATAAAGGACAAGTTGAAGAGGAGTTAAAAAATTTAAATTTTCCTCGACTTGCCATTATTAGACCGTCCTTGCTAGTTGGAAATAGAAAATCATTTAGACTGGGCGAGGTAATCTTTACTCCTATTATGAATACACTTACTTTTTTTGCTTTTGGAAGTTTAAAAAAATATAAACCTATAAAGATCAAAAATGTTGTGAAATCAATAATTTATATTTCTAAAAATGAATCAAATAAAACAGTCTTTGAGTCTGATGAGCTAGAAGAAATTGCTAAGTCTAATTAATATCTAAATCTATAGCGTCTAGCATTATAACCATAAAACATAATCGCAATAATTATAATTATTCCACCAATTAATGTGTTTACACTTGGAATTTCATTAATACCTAATAATGGGAGCCATACCCAAAAAATTCCACCTATAACTTCTGTTAGCGAAAGAAGAGTTAAATCAGCTGCTGGTAAATATTTTGCATTCGAAGAATATAAAATAAGAGCAGAGCAAACAAAAAATCCGTGTAACGCCGATAAAGAAGTATTTTTTAGTGATATTAAAATATCGCTGTCATAAAAAAATAAAACTAAAAGTGAAATACTGGCTGCAATAATTCCTCCTAAAGATACGGTTGTAAGTTTTGGAACTTTTTTTCTCCAACGTAGAGAAACAGTAAAGCCTGCAAAAGCTGATGAAGAAATTAGTCCATTAATCATGCCAAACAACGTTCCAGCTTCTTTACTGTCAAAAGAAATAAGGATAATTCCTGAAGCTGCAATAATCATAGCTACTAGGGTACTTTTTGAAATTTTTTCTTTTAAAAAAATATATGCTAGTAAAGCTGCGATAAAAGGCATGGCTCCTAACATCATCAAAGTAACAGCTGCTGTAGTTGTGGTTATTGAAAACACAAATGTTATATTAGCAATCCCAAGACATGTTCCACCAATTAATCCTGAGAAACCAATTCTATAATAATTATTTGTAAATTTTGTTCCCTCATTTAAAAATAAATATATATTCAAAATTAAAAAGATCGCTGAGCCTCTAATTAAAGAATACTGCCAAGGAATTAATTCTGCATTATTAATGTTTCTAACTATCAAGGGCCCGAAAGACCAGATTAACCCAGCTAATAAAACAAAAAACATAGCTGAGTTAACTTTATTTTTTGACATCACATATTACCGTACTTAGGACCACCGCCACCTTCTGGGGCTACCCAAGTGATATTCTGTGAAGGTTCTTTAATATCGCATGTTTTACAGTGAATACAGTTCTGTGAATTAATAACAAACTGTTTTTGCTGGATTTCGTAAACACCAACTGGACAGTATCTTTGAGCAGGTTCGTCATATTCTTTAAGTGTATATTGAACTGGCAAATATTTATTCTTCAACTTTAGATGAACAGGTTGATTTTCCGTGTGATTAGTTCCCGTTAAATAAACTGAGCTAGTCTTATCAAAAGTGAGTTTACCATCAGGTTTTGGGTAATCTATTTTCGGCATTTTGTTTGCAGGTTTTAATGCTTCGTGATCTGCATGCTTATGTTTTAAAGTAAAAGGTAAT
>MDTB01097579.1_pt1 | contig 12367 bp, 11 predicted proteins | sample 811161 | NCBI WGS metagenome assembly MDTB01 (sample SAMN05326650, study PRJNA326480) | marine metagenome | isolation source: seawater | place: Mediterranean Sea | collected 2009 | reverse complement strand
GCTTTTTTTAAGGCAATCACCTCAGCATGATCTTGACCGGCAAGTTGATGATACCCATCCGAAATGATACGAGCACCATCAATCACCATCGCACCAACTGCTGGATTAGGATACTGAGTACCTTTTGTTAAAATTGTTTGATTAATTAATTGATTCAGCTGATCAAGCTCAAAGGTCTGAATCTGATTGCTTTCCACTAGAGTCCCCTTCATAAATAATTTCGCCATCCAATTTAATAATAATTAAAGAGCCTTTATTCACAATAAACTCTTCTTGAAATACATCATCATCATAATGAGTCTCTAAATACAATTCTTGTTCATCCTCATCAACCTTCTCATAAATCGAAAACGTATATGAACTACGACCATGATTAAATTCAAAATTAATATTAACCGTCTCAAAACCCTCATCATAGTCCATTAGTTTTTCAACTTTTACAGGAGAGCCCTTACTTAAAGAAATTTGAATGACTCCGCTATCAAATATATATTGATTAGCATCTGGAATTTGAGAAACAACTCGACCTGCTTCAATAGCATGAGAAAATACACGATCCATCTCTTGGATCTGTATCGTTGAACCATCCAATATATAAGATATTTCAGATAAGTTTTTTCCGATCAATGATGGTACTTGAAGCTCTTGCTTTCCCTTGGAAACATAAACTTTTACAGTTCGTCCTTGTTTAATAATTCGACCTGACGCGGGCTCAGTGCGGATGACATGATTCTCAGGAATCGATAAATGGTAATCATATTTAACAACCTTCGGCTGAAGTTTAAGAGATGACAATTGTCGAGAAACAACGGCTAATTCTTGAGACTCTACTTGCGGAAGTGTCACATCTTCATATTTTAAAAAGTATGCTTGATACGCCATATACCCTAGAAAAATTAAACCAATAACTAACAGCAAATTTGATACACTATTTAAATAATTTTTGATTGTAGTATTACGTTTCGATCGAATCTCGTCAGAAAAGGTATCAGATGTATTTAAGTGATTTGATAATTGCTCAAATTTCATTGTTTCTTTACCCTCTAAAATCCCAATGATTAAACGAAATGAAGACCATCTTTTCTCAGGATCAAGCTGAATACTTTTCATAATAAAAAAATTTAATTTATCACTTACGTTAGAATTTAGATCTAGAGGATTTTGAGGACCAAGTTCAAACCCTTTTTTTAATCGATCAAACGAATGATTGATATCATAAGGCCAATTGCCAGTGACTAAATAAAAGGCCAAAATACCAAAAGAATAAATATCAGATTTAGTCGACAAATTAAATGATTTTAAATAATCAGATGATAAAAATATCGCACCTTCATATGTTTCAATTTTAGAAAAGAAATATTCCAAACATATCAAGTTAACCTTTGCAGGGCCCAAAGTAACTTTTCCAGATTCATTTACAAAAATATTATTTAAATTAAACGCACCAAAAACCAATTGATTCTGTTCTAGAGAATATAAAATACGACTAATTTGTAATAAAATTTGATATCGTTTGGTCGATGAATCATCTGATTTTTGAATATCATTTAAATATAGATCTAACGCTGTTAATTGAGTTGTATTTGACTTATAAATAATAAAAAACTCTTCACCATTAAATTCAAAGTCTACTAATTCAAACATTCCTTGAATTGGTTGATATAAATACTCAGTCAAAGATTGAACACAAATATCTACAAAAGAAGGGGATACTAACTCCTTATGAAACTTTATAATGAAAACTGGAAAGTTTTCTTGTAAATCTACACCATCGTAAAGTTCATAAAAAATATCAGAAAATAATTTTCTGGATACTAGGTATCTTGATCTGATTCTTCTTTTTTTATCTGTTTTAATGTCCATATATCTTGCTCGCTACCACTAAAAACTCGAATTTCATCATTAAGTTTATAGCCATAGTCTATTTTATCGTGCTTTTTAGTTCGGGTAAAATCATAAATTATGTTTTCAGTATCGCCAATAAAAAATATTTGATCATCTTTGATGTATGAAAACAACCGCTTGGTTGGAGTGTGAATGGTTATTAAGGTTTCTTGAACATTTGATGAAACAGGTTCATTAGAATACGTCACTAACTGTTGCTCATCATCATTGCCAACCAAAATATAATCAGACACCGAATCAATAACAGAATAATTTTGGCCAATCGGATGTTGAATTGTATCGACTACATTCATATGAAAGAGTTGTCCATCCTTTTCAATAAACAAATATAAGTTATCGCCATGAATATTGGATATATTACCGTCGACATTAATCAAATTTGTAACTTCGCTAGATAAAACATCTAGCTTTTCAATTGCATTATTAGATGTTACCCAAACATCGACTCCTGACTCAAATAAGTTTTTATACTCAGTATCTTTTTGCCATAACTCATAACCAGTAAAGTAATCATACCCTTTTAGTGTCCTTTTTGAAGAAAATGTTATGATAACGGGAAATTTAATGTGAATTTTGTATATATCTTCTAAAGGGATCGACCATTTAATGGTTTTTCTTACAGTATCAACCATTTCAATTGAAGTTTTGGAATACACCAATAATTGTTTAAAACCGACATAAAGACCCATTGGTTCTGTTTCCGTTGGAACACACCATTGTTTAACAAACTTTTTATCATATTCACAAACTTCAATTTTATCGTTTGAATCTATTTGATAATAAAAATCTTTATACCCAATAACTGACTGTGCATATGAATATACCGAAAAGATACAAAAAATTGCTATACATAATTTTTGAAAGTGCAGCATGTTTAATTAATGCTTTTTCTTCGATATCCCTTGCTTCTTTTTTAAATTACGACGAATATCTACTTGCTTTTCTTCAGATTTTTTTAAAAATTTTGTGAGAACATCTTCAAACTCTTTATTCTCTGAAGATGATCGAATAAATAACGCTTTTTTAGGCTTATCTTGATCAACTTTTTTAATGGAAAATTCAAGTTTACCTTTCTTATTTCTTCCTAAAACTTTAACTTTAACTTTTTGACCAACTATTACATATTTATTAATATTTGTAACAAATTCATTTGCAACCTCAGAAATATGAATCAAACCTTCTTCGTTATTACTACACTTAACGAATACACCAAAATCAGCAATACTAGTAACTTCTACAGTAATAATATTACCTTGTTCAATAACTTCTTCTTTATTTTCTTCAGTTTGTTCAATTTGATCTGACATTCAATTATTTCCTTTTATATAAAATCGATACATTACTTCACCAGGTTTAATCATATTTAACCGTTCACGTGAAAGTTGTTCCCATACAAGAGGGTCTTCCAAACTAATTAAGCGCTGATCCATTTCTATTTGTTTAATTTTAAGCATATCTAGCTTTTTCGATTTGAGCTCATATTCTTTTCGAAACTTATTATATCTAAAAAAGCTGTTAATTCCAACTGAAATTGAATAAATTAAAACAATAACTGATAAGAGCGAAAAAAAAAGCGAGTAAAATTAATCTTTGTCATGCAGGAATCCCAATTTTTGGTTTTTCAAAAATTGCAATTGAACCCAACTCTTCTGAAATCCTTAATAACTGATTATACTTAGCAATTCGATCCGTTCGTGAAAGAGATCCAGTTTTGATTTGACCAGCATTTGTAGCAACAGCTAAATCAGCAATAAATGTATCTTCACTTTCTCCAGACCGATGTGAAATAACAGAATTATAACCAGCTCGGTGAGCAATATTAATCGCGTCCATAGTTTCTGATACAGATCCGATTTGATTAACTTTAATCAAAATTGCATTTGCTACACCATCATTAATTCCTTTAGTTAAGCGCTTTGAATTGGTAACAAATAAGTCATCACCAACAATTTGAACCTTTGATCCAAGCTGATCAGTAAACTGCTTCCAGCCTTGCCAATCATCTTCTGCCAATCCATCTTCAATTGAAACAATCGGATACTTTTCAACCAAATATCCATAATAATCAATAAGCTCTTTTGTTGTTTTGGATACCCCTTCACCTTTTAAGTGATAATTTCCAGATTCAGTATCAAGGAGCTCATTTGCAGCTACATCTAAAGCGATTACAATATCCTCATAAGGCTTATATCCCGCACCTTCAATTGCTTCCATAATCACAGTAATTGCTTCCTCATTAGTTGATAAGTTTGGTGCAAAACCACCTTCATCTCCAACTGATGTAGCAAAACCTTTTTGACTCAATACCTTTTTAAGTTGATGAAATACTTCAGCACCAATTTGTATGGCATGTTGCATTGAAGATGCACCAATTGGCATAATCATAAATTCTTGGAAATCAACTGAATTATCAGCATGCTCACCACCATTAATAATATTCATCATAGGAACAGGCATCTTATGTGCAAATACTCCACCTAAATAGGCAAATAAAGGCAATCCAACAGCATCAGCAGCAGCACGAGCAGTTGCCATAGAAACTCCAAGAATTGCATTTGCACCCAACACTTGCTTATTATCTGTACCATCAAGTTTAATCATTGTTTGATCAATCAATAATTGATCCAAAACATCAAATCCTTTTAGTGCTGGAAAAATTACCTTATTTACGTTTTCAACAGCTTTTTTAACACCTTTACCAAGATACCGATCATCACCATCACGTAACTCTAATGCTTCAAAAGTACCTGTTGATGCTCCAGATGGAACAATAGCACTCCCAAAATTCCCACTTTCAGTAATAACTTCAACTTCAATGGTTGGGTTTCCTCTTGAATCTAAAACCTCTCTCGCGTGTACGTTTTCAATGAATGTCATAATATCTCCTTACCAATTAAAATACGGCAATTGTGTCGCCAATTCCTGGATTTTTTTATCATTTAGTTTTAAAAGTGCAAGCTCATCCCAAGTTCCATCAAGAAATGCCCGACGATGTGACTGCTTAATAGTAATATCAAATGTTTGATCCACAATAGAAATATACAATGAATTTTTTTCAATATCAATTGAAAATGAAGCTGTAGGGTAATCAGATATAATAGTAAATACTTGCTCCAAATCAGAACGGCTTAAAACACAAGTTACAATACCCAACGCCTTACAATTACCAGAAAAAATCTCAGCGAACGATTCACCAATAATCGCATTAAAGCCAGCTCGTTTTATTGCCTGAGGGGCATGTTCACGAGATGAGCCACAGCCAAAGTTATTTTCAACAACCATGACAGATGACCCTCGATACTTATCTTGATTTAATGGGTGATCAGCATTTTCTTTACCATCATTATATCGAACATCATAAAATAGATAGTCACCCATTTTATCAAATGTAACTTCTTTTAAAAATCTAGCCGGTACAATTCGATCAGTATCAACCTCTTTACCAATAATTGGTGTAGCAGTTCCTGTAACCGCATGGATACTTAATGAGTTACTCATAATTTACCTCAACTTCCCGAATATCAGTCACTTTTCCATGAACAGCAGCCGCTGCAACCATTGCAGGACTCATTAATAGAGTTTTACCAGTCGCACTTCCCTGACGACCAATAAAGTTTCGATTCGATGACGACGCACAGGTCTGATCACCAACAAGTTTATCAGTATTCATTGCTAAACACATTGAACATCCTGCATTACGCCATTCTGCACCAGCATCTTTAAACACTTGATCAAGCCCTTCAGATTCAGCCTGTGCCAACACTTGTTGAGAACCTGGCACAACAATAGCATGAACATTCGGATGCACTTTTTTCCCTCTAAATACTGCTGCAGCCTCTCTCAAATCAGAGATTCGGCCATTAGTACAGGATCCAATAAATGCAACATCAATTGAAATAGAATTAATGGATTGACCTTCAGAAAACTTCATATGATCAAACGCCTCTTGAGCAGTAGAGGCATCATTTAAATTTGCCAAAATAGGCAACGAATGACTAACGCCCAACGCTTGTCCAGGATTAATTCCCCAAGTAACCATTGGCTCTATCGAATGTCCGTCAATAACTAATTCATCATCGTAAACAGCATCATCATCAGATCGAATAGAATGCCAATACTTTAATGCCTCATCAAAACTTGAACCTTTTGGTGCAAACTCACGATCCTTAAGATAATCATATGTGGTTTGATCCGGATTAACATAACCAATTCGTGCACCACCTTCAATACTCATATTACAAACCGTCATCCGCTCTTCCATAGTCATATTTTCAAAAACTGAACCTGAAAACTCATATGCATATCCTATCCCACCTTTAACACCCAACTCAGCAATTATACGCAATATAACATCTTTTGCATAAACACCGGGTTGAAGAGCACCTGTTACAGATACCTTACGGACTTTTAATCGAGTCAATGCCAATGTTTGAGTTTCCAACACATTTCTTACCTCTGTTGTACCAATCCCAAATGCAAGTGAACCAAACGCACCATGAGTAGATGTATGGGAATCACCACAAACAATCGTCATCCCTGGCTGAGTTAATCCACGTTCTGGCCCTAACATATGAACGATACCTTGCTTACCTGTCTTAAAGTCAAATAATTTAACACCAAATTCTGCTACATTTTTTTCTAAAGTTGACGCCATAAGTTCTGCTTGTGGGTCAGAAAATGGCCGTTGGATTGATGTGGTGGGAACGATATGATCCATAGTTGCATATGTTCGATTAACAAACCGAACACTTTGGCCACGTTCTTTTAATGACGCAAAGGCTTGAGGGGATGTAACTTCATGGACCAAATGAAGCCCAATAAGTAATTGATCCATCCCTGAAGGTAACGTACCAACTTTATGAGAATCCCACACTTTATCAAATAACGTTCGTTCTGACATTTTTATATTATAATGAGTTCAGTTTGAGTGGGCAATGAAAATATGACATCTTTTATCATTTTAATCGTTGAAACTCCTTTTGAAACCACTGATTAAACGTTTTTTTTGCTTGATGAAAACGAGATAGCCCTTGATTCAATGTTTTAAAAAACTGAATGTATGCAGCCTCCCTTTTATCACACTTTCTAGCTAAATTAAATCTTTGTTGATAAAGATACAAATAAAATCGAATATCAAGCGATTGAATTTGTTGAGGAAATTTTTGATTATAAAAAGTGAGTGACAATTCATTAATTTCTTTATGCGATGAATAATAATTCACTAATGAATCGATTTTACTTTTATGGCAATCAAAATTCTCATTATCATATTCGTTAAATTGAATGACATTATCTAGAGTTATCGAATCAAACAACTGCTTAACACGAACAGATAATTTATAAAGGTCAGACTTCTTCCTATACCCATTTAACGCCATCAATGGAGCTTCACGTATACGCCTATTCTGATATTCCGGTAACTGTTCCCGATAAAATATATCTAAATCTTGATTATTAAAAAATTTAGAAATTTGATCAATTCCAGGCTCCCACTTTAAAAGCTCAATAATCGCTGGCTGACTTAATAATGATGATAGTTGCTCATGAAAATACGATGATAAATGACTATCAAATTCAGTACCAAATTTAGGAAACTCCAATTGCCGAATACTCTGAATAAAATCATCAATAAGAGTCTGATTTTGACCAGTAGTTGATTGATCAAGGGTGATAAAATCAAAATCTAATTCTAAAAAAGAAATAAATTGATCTTTGGTATCGGTATACTCCTCAATAAATGCTCTAAAAGCACCCCATAAGAAAAGTAAACACCCTCTAAAAATTCGGGAGGATTCTTTTGAGTCTTGATATTTTACATCTGATGAAAAATAAGGCCGATCAATTTCATAAAAGTAATGATGCAAAAAAAAGTATGATAATGACCCCTCTTCATGAGGAGTCCAATCCAAATGATTGATCAACGAATCAGAAATTAAATTATTTCGAACATTTTTAAGAAGTTGAATAGCTAAGTTTTCATGTTTATCATTTTTTGTCGGAGACAATCGACGTGACTCCGTTTGTTCATTGCTTGCTAAAGAAAAGAATGGCACACCCAGTCGAGTTGACTCATTAAAAGTATTTGCTCCTTCACCAACCCAACAAACTGATAATTTAGCCAATGAATGAAGAATCTGAGCTGGTAAATGACCAATATTTAAAATATGAGGAACAGATTCAAATGATTCAATTAAAGATTCTGAAGGGTCTATCACTTTAAATAAATGAAATGAAACTTCATTTACGCAAAAACATATTGTAGGAACTTTATATATATTCTTTAGAGTTTCAGTAATGCCATACATTGCCATTTCCTGGAACGGTGTATCAAGATAATGGAGGCCATAAATAATCACAGTTTTTAATTCTCCTCGACGCAATCGATCCAAAATACACATCATAACTTTAAGATCATCACGCTCTTTAGCAAACCAATCCTTCAGTTCATCATAAGTAAGTAAATCATGAGTAATTGGATTTGCTGACTTGGTATTAAAAAGATGAGAACCAAAATCAACCCAACGTCCATCAATAAATGCACCAATATCGTGTTGCCATTTTAAAGGCTGCCAAACAACAGCCTCTACAGTTTTAATATGACCCAATATTCGCTGCACAACCCCTTTAGATTCCCCAGCAGGTGCTAAAACCAACTGCTTGTTGTCAGTATGAATATTAGCAATCAATTCAATTTCTTGTTCAAAATTGCCGTTTTTAAGTAAAGATTTAAATAATGAAGTATCTTCTTCATCATTAGAATAAACATTAATTGTTTGCTTAAAATCGTTTTCAATCAACCAGTGAATCAATTGCACAACAGCACTATGATTCCCTTGCCCAGAGCCACCAATCAATAAAATGATAAAGACATCTATTTCATTAAGATATGATTTCACTTTTGACAACGTATTCGTATGAGCAATTTTCTTTTGTAATGCCATGTTAAATCTCAAAACTAATAATAGTATAGGGTTTTGATTTATGCTAATATATCGTTAATTTCGTGCCGAAGTGGCGGAATTGGTAGACGCGTCGGTCTCAAAAACCGATGAGCCTAGCTCGTGCCGGTTCGATTCCGGCCTTCGGTACCAAATTTAAAGTATCGTTCCGCCAAATAAATAACCATCTGTTTTGATTCTACTAAAAATTTGTTCAATATTAACTATACTTACGTTATCATCATCAACGTAATACCACTTCTTATCTTGAAAAACAGCTTTTGTATAATGTCCAAAGTTAGCAGATCCAGAATGAAGAACAACATGATTAATATTAATTCGGTATTTATATTCAGAGACCTCAAAACGAGAAACAACCGATAATTCAGGTGAATTTTCTGAAATCTTTTCATATGGAAAGTCTAAAATGATCCGGCCATTCTTAATATTGATATTCTTAATTTCATTCTCTCGCTTAACTGTTTGGTTTGATTCCTTGCTATAATAAAACCGTTTAATATGTACAATTACAGGTTTATTACTATCTGGAAATTTAATTAATGTGACATGCCGCTGAAGGGAATTTAAATCTTTTGAAAAACGTTTGATTTCGCCATCATCCTCTAGAAAATTATCTTTTGATTGAAAATCATCAGATCGATCAAAGCAATACGTCAAAAACACTTGCTTTTCAGGCTGTCCCACATCACGTCTCAATGTCAATTGATTTGAATTAAGCTTTGATGCTAGCCTTACCCCTTGCAGACCAATTAAAGAATCTTTTTCCAATTGTGTATAATTCCTGTGATCATCAGCCAATAATTTATTCAATATACCATTCCAAAACTCCTGTGGGTCATGTTGAATAATATATCCATAATCTGAAACCTGTAATACATCAAGATTTTTTAAGTCTTCAAAAAAGTATCTAAAAACCTCTTCCCTGAATTGAGAACTCCCTGGATCAGCTAAGTATAGAAATACAAATGCCTTTAAAATGCTTCTTGAATAATTAGATTTTAATAATGCCTTTAAAATCTTTCCTGAATAATCAGATTTTAATAGTGTTTTATCAAAAACCTTATAAGATTCAAAAAAAGAACTTAAATCACTACAATCAGAAAAACCAAAATGTGCTGAAGTTTCAGATAAATTCGTATAACCCATTGAATTAAAAAGGGGGCGCATCAAATCATAAGACGCTGAAAGAAAACAAGTATTACCTAAATTTTTAGTTCCTAAATGTCTTGGAATTTCGCCAGAAGACAGATATTTCGTAAAATCTACACTTAAAGTTTTATAACTAATCATCATACATTCATCACAATTTTATTATAGGTGATAAAGGTAAAATAGAAAATAACTTTATAAACATCTTTATTTTAATTTATATCACATAAATATAATTGAATTTCCTCAGCTACATTTGGAAATTTTTGAAGATAATTAGAAATCATATCATTAGAAAATGTCGTTAGTTCCTTAAAGCTATCAGACCAATAAAAGTCAGGTACTGAATGATTTAAAACAGAATACAAGGTTAAGGCAGCAGAAAAAGATGGGAATAACAAATAATTATTTTTAATTAGACGTGAACTTAAATGGCAAATTTTTAAATATATATTATTTGTATCCAATCCAAAACTGATCAAATCATCTTCAATAATTTTATATTGATAATTTAGTAATGTAATTGGCAATACATGTTGAAAGTCCCAATTGGATTGAACCAAAATATCTGTTTGCAATTCACAAAGGTAATGACCAGAAATAAATAATTTAGCACCATTATTCGAATAATCTGGCTTCAAAAATTCAAAAACAGCATCAACTTTTGGTATTGTATGCTCCGATTGAAAGAACTTTGCAGAAACCAATAAACATGCAACATCAAAAAACAGTTCATTATATCTAGAATCTGATGAAACGGTATCTAATATATGAATTGAGTAATGAAAAGTAATCACTGGAAGATCAAAATGATTGGATATACTTTCAAGCAACTGAATCCCAAAAGGGCGAAATAGCTTATATTCATTAGAAAAACTTTTTATGTGACAATCAACGGTCATAGATTTGGTTAACTGATACTGATACGTAGCATTCAAATGAGTATTTGTTTGATAAAGAAATACAAACTCATCTGCATGAACTGAAAAAGATTGTGAAGAGTTTAGGGAACTGGGAATATCATCACGCCTACCAAATTCAGCTGTATCCGATAATGGAGAACAAATAGTTGGGGGGCTAGATGGAAGTGGCGAACTAAACGACGGATTTAATGTTGAAAATTCACTACCCATATAATCTTCCGTAATATATTTTTACCAACACGTTTTTTAATGTAGCTAATATTTTGGTCATTAAATTCAATTTCAAACTATCCATAATTTTCCAACTGTATTTTGTACAGCACATCATAAAAATCAACGAGATATTACTCAAAACACTTGAATCTAAACTAAATTAATAATTAGATTTTGTAAAGATTACTTTTGCACAGTTACCCTTTCCACTATAATTAATCTATGAAATGCACCATTATTGATTATGGAACTGGAAATATACAAAGTGTTCACAATGCTCTAGAACACCTTGGCCATACAGTTACTAGAACCAATGATTGCAATGAAATTGATAAAGCAGAATGTGTAATCTTTCCTGGACAAGGAGCTTTCGGGCCTGCAATAAACCAATTAAACACATTAAATTTGATTGAACCATTACAACGTTATATCCAATCACAACGACCATTTATCGGGATATGTTTAGGATTTCAGTTACTATTTCAAGAATCATCTGAAGCTAAAAATGTGGATGGCTTAAATGCATTTAATGGTAAATTTGAACAATTTAACAATGAAAATATAGTGGTACCCCATATGGGTTGGAATGAAATTGAAGTAACTGGAAATTCGTGTTTGTCAGATTTTAATAATCAACAATTCTATTTTGTACATTCTTATTTCTTAGGCAGTACTTCAGAAAAAAATTATGCAATAACAAATTATGACATACCATTTGTATCTGCAATTGCGAATCAAACACAATTAATTACCCAATTCCACCCTGAAAAGAGTGGCGATGTCGGACTTGGTCTATTAAAGTCATTTTTTGAAGGATTATAATGTCAAAGAAACACATAAAAATTAAAGGCGCTAAGGTACATAATTTAAAAAATGTGTCATTAGACTTACCAAAAGATAAATTAATTGTCTTTACTGGCCTATCAGGTTCCGGAAAATCATCGCTTGCCTTTGATACCATTTATGCTGAAGGGCAACGACGCTACGTTGAATCTTTATCAGCATATGCTCGACAGTTTTTAGAGCAACTCGATAAACCTGAAGTCGATTCGCTAGAAGGGCTATCTCCGGCAATATCCATTGATCAAAAAAATGCATCCCATAATCCAAGATCAACAGTTGGTACAGTAACCGAAATTCAAGATTATTTACGTCTGTTATATTCAAGTATCGGAACGCTTCATTGTCCAGTGAGTGGTGAACCTGTAAATAAACAAT
>MDTB01093345.1_pt1 | contig 12368 bp, 9 predicted proteins | sample 811161 | NCBI WGS metagenome assembly MDTB01 (sample SAMN05326650, study PRJNA326480) | marine metagenome | isolation source: seawater | place: Mediterranean Sea | collected 2009 | reverse complement strand
GGAGACCGCTCGACTTGCATGTATTAAGCCTGCCGCCAGCGTTCGTTCTGAGCCAGGATCAAACTCTCAAATTAAAAACAAAATATAATTTTGTTTTCTTGAAAGACGACCTTGCACATATCACATCACAAAAAAATGTGATGCAGTCATGATTTGAAAATTTCAAATCGTGAAGCTGACAAACTGTATAATCGGACATAAATCCTAACAGTCGATATTTAAAAGGCCATTTATCGTTAACTTGTAAGAACAAACCACCCTTAAATCTCTTCAGTCAATATAAACAAATATCAAAGAGCAAAGAGCACTGTCTCCAACAATAAATTGCTAAAAGAAGCGCCCCTATTTGGAACAGAATCGAATCTAAACTGAACCCTTAAGTTTTGAATACGTATTAAACGCTAATATTGCAAGAACTTTTTTTTAAAAAAAAGTGTTTTTAGGTTTTAAATGATATTAAATTTTATCAAATATAAGTTTTTCATCCTTTGCTAAAATAGAAATCTCATTTCCTTCGATGATTTTTCCTGACAAAATGCCATCAGCTACGTTATCTTGAATTTCTTTTTGTATCAGTCTTTTTAGGGGTCTAGCTCCAAAATTGTGGTCATAACCTCTATTTGCTAACCACTCAAGACCAGATTCACTAACTGATAGTTTTATATTCTTTTCCAATAACCTTTCTTCTAATTCTTTAATTTGTAGCTTTACAATTTCTATCATAGATTCTTTAGGTAAATTATTAAAAATTAATATTTCGTCTAATCTATTTAAAAATTCTGGTCTAAAAAAATTTCTCACTTCATCCATAGCTTCAGCTTTTATTTTTTTTGTACTTACAGAGTTAGAAACCATATTTTTTGAACCAAGATTGGAAGTCAAAATTATTATAGAATTTTTAAAATCTATAATGTTACCATGATTATCAGTAAGTCTCCCATCATCCAAAACCTGTAAAAGAATATTAAATACATCTGGATGAGCCTTTTCAACTTCATCAAATAAAATAACTTGATATGGACGCCTTCGGATTTTCTCAGTTAGTGTTCCACCTTCATCATATCCAATATAGCCAGGTGGAGCACCTAGCAAACGCGCCACAGAGTGCTTTTCCATATATTCTGACATATCCAGCCTAACCATTGCATTTACATCATCAAAAAGGTAATTAGCTAGTGCTTTTGTCAACTCTGTTTTTCCAACACCTGTTGGCCCTAAAAATAAAAATCCACCTAAAGGTTTTTGGGGATCATTCAAACCTGTTCTTGCTCTTTTTACAGCTTTAGAGATTGCTGCTACTGCATCTGTTTGTCCTACAACACGTTCTGATAATTCTTTCTCCATATGAATTAAACGTTGGTTGTCTCCTATAAGCATTTTTTCAACGGGTATGCCAGTCCATTTTTCAACAACATGTGCTATATGTTCGGGGAGAACAGCCTCTGAAATTAAGGAGTTTGATTCATCATCACTTAAGATGGCTGATAATTTCTTTTCTAAATTAGGAATTACTCCGTAAGAAATTTCTCCAGCTTTATCTAGATTTCCCTCTCTTTTGGCAATTTCAAGCTCAACTCTTGCAAGATCTAAATCTTCTTTGATTTGTTTCTGTAGTTTTAAAGTTTCTCTTTCACCCTCCAAAATTCTTGACATTAGCTGAGACTTTTCTTTCAAATTTACCATATCTTTTTCAAGACTTAGCAATCTTTCATTAGATTTTGAATCTGTTTCTTTTTTTAGTGCCATTATTTCTATTTCTTTTTGTAAAATATCCCTATCTAAAGCATCTAATTCCTCTGGTTTACTATAAACTTCCATTCTTAATCTGCTCGCAGCTTCATCTACCAAATCTATAGCTTTATCCGGCAAAAAACGATCTGAAATATAACGATCTGATAATGTAGCAGCAGATACCAGAGAACTATCAGAGATTTTAACTCCATGATGTAGTTCATACTTTTCCTTTATTCCCCTTAAAATAGAAATTGAATCTTGTACAGATGGTGCATCAATAATTATTGGCTGAAACCTTCGTGCTAAGGCTGCATCTTTCTCAACATATTTTCTATATTCATCAAGAGTAGTAGCTCCAATACAGTGTAGTTCACCTCTAGCTAAAGCAGGTTTCAAAAGATTTGAAGCATCAAGTGCACCTTCAGTTTTTCCAGCACCAACTAAAGTATGCATTTCATCAATAAATAAAATTATTTCACCTAAAGAATTTTGAACTTCAGATAAAATTGATTTAAGCCTTTCTTCAAATTCTCCTCGAAATTTAGCACCAGCAATTAGGGAGCCCATATCTAGAGATAATAATCTTTTACCAAGCAAAGGTTCCGGCACATCTCCATTTACTATTCTTAAAGATAAGCCTTCTGCTATAGCTGTTTTACCAACTCCTGGATGACCAATCAGGACTGGATTATTTTTAGTTCTTCTACTTAAAACCTGAATTGATCTCCTAATTTCTTCATCCCTACCAATTATAGGATCTATTTTTCCTTCCAGTGCCAATTTGCAAAAATCTGTAGTAAATTTTTCTAATGCTTGAAAATTATCTTCCGCATTTACTGATGTTACTTTCTTATCTTTACGAAAATTCTTGCACGCAATTTCAAAATTATTTTTATTAAATCCTAATTTATTGAGAAAGCTATTTAATTCCGAGTTATTCAGAATGGCTGTTAAAAGTGTGTCTATAGTAATAAAACTGTCACCTTTTTTATGTGCAATATTTTCTGCAATTAACAAGATTTTTTTTAAATCTTTGTCTAAAAAAATATCAGTTGAGCCATTCACTTTTGGCTTATTTTTCAAAATCTCACTTAAATTACTATTTAAATTGTTTAAATCAAGACCAGATTTTTCTAATAAATTTATTATCGATTGATTTTTTTCATTACAAATAGCTTTTAGCAAATGAAAACATGTCACATGCTGATGAGAATAATTGTTAGTAATAGTCAAAGCATTTCTTATAATATTTTGACTAATATCCGTATATTTATCTAAATTCATTTCATCCTCCTAATTAAGCACCTTTATTAAGCACCAGAGCCACCAAACAAAGACCTTTACGAAAGAATTATGTTTTTTATTTATATCTTTTTTTTAAATTTTCAATAGTATAGCAAAAAAGTATCTGATATAAATTAGGTATGAAAAAACTACATGAAAAGCTTATAGTTGCGCTAGATTCAAAAGAACTTTGGCAAAGTAAAAGCTTGCTTTCTAAACTTGAAAATAAAGTTTCATTTTACAAAATAGGCTTAAGAACTTTTGTGATGAATGGCTTTAACTTAGTTGACGAAATTAAAGAAAAAGGAAACAGGATTTTTTTAGACCTTAAGTTATTTGATATTAAAAGTACCATTGAAGAAACCGTAACTAAATTATCGGAAAAAAAAATAGATTTTTTAACTGTTCATGGAGATCCTTCAGTAGTAGAAGCAGCATTAAATGGGAGAAAAGATAAAAATATGAAAATTTTAGCAGTCACTTTTCTTACTAACCAAAACCGTAACGATCTTGATTTATCTTTAATAAAAGCTGGAAATTTAAATGATTTAGTAGCTGAAAGAGCTAATAATGCTTTTATGGCTGGGGCAGATGGCATAATATGTTCACCATTAGAAGCTAGTTTAATTCGATCAAAACGACAATATTCCAACAAAATAATTGTTACACCTGGTGTAAGGTTAAAAAATTCAAATAAAGAAGATCAGAAGCGCGTTTCAACTCCAGCAGAAGCCATAAAAGCTGGAGCTAATTATATAGTAGTAGGAAGACCAATTTGGAATGCTACAAATCCTATCTCAGCAATAGATAATATTATAAATAACATTTCTAACAATTTATAATTTTAATAAAACTTTAAAATATTGGGAAGCTTATTAATTTGATCAAAGAAAATTTATTTATTTGTAGAGATTGTGCAAAACTTTCAGTAAAAAAAAATAGATGCCAAAATTGTAATTCACCTAGAATACTAAATCATGATGAACTTTTTTCATTAAACATAGCCCATATTGATTGTGATGCATTTTATGCTTCAGTAGAAAAAAGTCAAAACCCTAAATTAATAAATAAGCCTGTAATTGTAGGAGGAGGCTTAAGAGGAGTTGTTACAACTTGTTGTTACATTGCAAGAATTAAAGGGGTTAAATCAGCTATGCCAATTTTCAAAGCTAAAAAACTATGTCCTGAAGCTATCATTATCAATCCTAGAATGTCTCTTTACAAGAAAATTTCCAGTTTAGTTTTTTCAAAAATAAAATGCCTTACGCCAATAGTTGAAACATTAGCTTACGATGAAGCTTATTTGGACCTATCTGGTACTTATAAACTTTATAAAAAAACTCCTGCTGAATTATTAGTAACATTAGCAAAAGAGATTGAAAAAGAATTTGGTATTACTGTTTCAATAGGTCTTAGTGAAAATAAATTTTTAGCAAAACTAGCATCTTCATTAAACAAACCAAGAGCCTTTACTATTATTGGAAAATCTGAAAAATTAGATTATTTAAAAAATCTAAGTATTAATAATATCCCTGGCATAGGTCCCTCCCTTCAAAAAAAATTTGAAAAGAACTCAATATTTAAAATTAGTGACTTGACTAAATTAGATCAAAAAACCCTTATTAAAATCAGTGGCAGTTTAGGTATAAAAATATGGAACATGGCTAGAGGAATTGATAAAAGAAAAATCACCCCTTTTAATTTAAAAAAAAGTATTTCTAGAGAAACTACTTTCGAGACTAACGTATCAGATTACAAAAAATTAAAAAAAACCTTATGGATATTGTCAGAAGAAGTTTCTGAAACTCTTAAAAATAAAAGTATATTTGCAAAATCAGTAACAATAAAACTAAAAAATTATAAATTCAAAGTTATAACGAGTACTTTTACTTTTCTAGAACCAACTTTTCTTGCAGAAGAATTGTACCAAACTGCAAATTCCCTGTTAAAAAAGAAAATTGATATGGCACCATTTAGACTTATTGGACTATCTACTAATAATTTTAATAATGAAAAAAAAGAGTTATTCTCAAATTTAAAAATAGAATCTAAATTCCAAAAAATAGAAAAAACAGAATATGCAATTGATGAAATACGACAAAAATTTGGAAAAAAAATAATCAAAAAAGGTCGTGAATTAAATTAAGATAAATTAAATTGTATTTTATTCTGCAGCTATATTCTTATTATCTTTAATTGGGTATAAATTGCTTAAGTCTTCGATGGCAGATGTTAATCTTTTTTTAAAATTTTTAAAGTTGCAATTTTTTTCGATTTTTTTTTCATCCATATAAAGTTTCTTGTTAATCTCAATTTGGATTACATGTATTTGATTTGTGGGGTCTCCATAATTTTTTGTAATAAAACCTCCTGAAAAAGGATGGTTTTTAGTCACCAAAAAATTATACTTTTCAAATATTGACTTTACTTTATCAGTAAAAAATGGGCTGCAAGAATTACCGTTTAGGTCACCTAAAATAATATCAGAATCATTAGTCTTTTTTGAATTATATGACTCTACATTTAGCTTAGATGGCATCGAATGACAGTCAAAAAGAACTGTGTACCCTAGTCTCTTTTTTGATTCAGAAATTAAATTAGCAAGAAAAAGATGATATGGGAAATAATATCTTTCTAGCCTTTTAATAGCATGGTAAATATTAATACGTTTAGTATATATATCTTTTCCATTTCCAGAAATTCTAGGAATTACACCAAGTCCCACCATATTTCTAGCTGTTTTATCAAATCTAAAATCTCCAGATATTAATTTTGGATCTAATTCCAAATGTGACCGATTTAAATCAACAAAGCTTCTAGGAAATTCAGCCTCCATTAATAAACAATTGAAAGACTTTGCTGAAGAAAATAATTCTCCTACAAAAGAATCCTCTGAAGTACGAAGATCATAAACATCTAAATTTGTATTTTTTAAAAACTCTTTAGTATAAATTGATCCAGAATGAGGCGAATTAAAAATTGCCTTAAATTTATAGGGTGGTAGAAAATTAGTTTCAAATATTTTAATCATTTTCTCATTTTCATAAAAAATAACTTGAAGCAATTATTAAAGATCGTTAATGAAAACCATTAAAATATGCAATAGAATTTTAATTATAGGGGCGTATAGCTCAGCGGGAGAGCACTTCGTTGACATCGAAGGGGTCACTGGTTCAATCCCAGTTACGCCCACCATATACATGTTGGGCGACAGTCCGTCAAAAGTCGCAACAAGGCAACAAATACTATGAAGGATATTAATTATGAAAGTTAGAAATTCTCTCAGGTCATTAAAACAACGACATCGAGACTGCAGGATAGTTCGTCGTAAAGGTAGAATATATGTTATTAATAAGACCCAGCGAAGATTTAAGGCTAGGCAAGGTTAAGTAAATTGAGTCTATCTAAACCTAATATTTGAACGACTTAATTCCTCAACTGACTTGCATCCCATTAATTTCATATCTCTTTCTAGTTCGGATCGATACTGACCTAAAGCTCTCTCTACTCCTTTTTGCCCAGCGGCTGCCAATGCATATAAATAAAGTCGACCTCCAGAGCATGCTTTGGCACCAACAGAAAGTGCTTTCAAAACATGAGTTCCTCTTTGTATGCCCCCTTCACATATAACGTCAATCTTATCGCCGACCGCATCCACTATATCAGCCAATTGATCAAAGGGTGACGTTGATCCGTCCAGTTGACGGCCACCATGATTAGAGACCATAATACCAGTACATCCGATATCGACTGCTCTTTTCGCATCCGCAACGCTCATTATTCCTTTTAGAGCAAAATGCCCACCCCACTCAACGGCAAGTTTTTCTGCATCCCGCCAATTCATAGATTGGTCAAGCATGGTTGAAAAATAAGATCCTATAGAGGTAACAGCACTCGTACCAGCACCCACATGATCTTGCAGATGGGGTAACTCAAATTTTGGATGCGTCACATAATTTATACCCCACATTGGTTTCACAATAAAACTAATTAATCCAGACAAATCTATTTTAGGAGGGATCACAAAGCCAGTCCTCAAATCTCGTTCTCTGTTGCCACCTGTAATAGTGTCAACCGTTAACGCTAAGACATCAAATTTTGCTTCTTTAGCTCGATCAAGCATACTTTTATTTAGACCCCGGTCTTTGTGAAAATAAAACTGAAACATCTTTGGAGTATCAATTAAGCTCCCAATCTCTTCGACACTAACTGTTCCCAGTGATGAAACACCAAACATTGTTCCATATTTTTGTGCTGCTTTCGCCACTGCTCTTTCGCCATCATGGTGAAACAACCTTTGAACAGCCGTGGGTGCACAATATAAGGGCATTGCTATTTTTTTTCCAAAAATCGTAGTTGATAAATCGATATCATCCACTCCCGCAAGGACATTAGGAATTAGATCAACCTCATTATATGCCTCAGTATTTCTTTTATAGGTCAATTCGTCGTCAGCAGCGCCATCAATATAATTAAAAATTGGTGAAGGAAGACGTTTTTTTGCAAGTAGTCTAAAATCTTGAAAATTATGACAGTCTGACAGTTTCATTTCTTTTGCCCTCTACTTTAAATTTTGATAAAATATTAATTTAAAAAAAATTTTTTCCAATTTCTCTATTCCAAAACTAATTTATATTTTATAGTTATATTATATTAATTAACATTCAAATTTTTATCTTTATAAATTTAAAAGGACAAGAGTTGAGTATTAAAAATATAGGAAGCATACAATCCTTCGAGGATACGATACGACAAATCAAATTAAAGGGGCCCGCACCAGTAAATTCTTGGAATCCAGATTTTTGTGGAAATCTAAACATAAAAATCAAAAAAGATGGTACTTGGCTTTATAATGGCTCCCCAATAACTCGAATAAAATTAGTCAGATTATTTTCTAACATTCTTAAAAGAGAGGGTTGCAATTATTTTTTGGTAACTCCTGTAGAAAAAGTGGGAATAATGGTAGAAGATGCTCCTTTCTTAGTAAACAATTTAGATATAACGGGCGAGGGAAAAGGTAAAGTTTTTGAGTTCACCACTCAGGTAGGCGATACCGTCCAGCTAAGTAAAAAGAATCCACTTCGATTTGTTTTCGATAGTAAATCCCTTGAACCATCACCTTATATTCTTATTCGAGATAATTTAGAGGCCTTAATTGACCGCAAAAATTTTTATCGACTCATTCATTCTGCAGAAACTTCTGAATATAAAAATGAAGACTGGTTTGGAGTGTGGTCAAAAAATATATTTTTTCCAATTACTCCGAGTGTTACCTTGTTGTAAGAAGTTATAGAAATCCTGCAAATTCTACCAAAATTTTTTTATATATATCGCGTTTAAAAGGTACAATAAACTTAACTAAGTCTTCCTTAGTTGACCACCGCCAATCTGAAAATTCAGGAGTATTCGTATCAATGTTTATATACTTGTCTGCACCAAGAAACTCTAATAAAAACCATTTCTGCTTCTGGCCTCTATATTTACCGTTCCACAACTTAGGGATCAGAGGGTCAGGCAAATCATAATTTATCCAACGTTTTGATACAGCTAAAATCTTTACAGTTTTATTTGTCAAAGAAGTCTCTTCAGTTAATTCTCTAAAAGCCGCTTCCTCCAAATTTTCTCCTCTCTCTATGCCACCTTGGGGCATTTGCCAGGCTTCCGAACGAAAATCTCTTCTCTGAGCAGTAAAGATTTTTTTTTCATGATTAACAATCATTAGTCCAACGCATCTTCTATAAGCTAAATTATCTCTATTCATCACTTAACTCAATTCGCATAAAAAATGGCCAAACCCTTCAAGATATCAAGGGCATGAGCAATTTGATAATCCTCTTGTCTTCTTTCCGCGGTATCCTCCTGCTCACCTCGTTCAAGCTCTATCTGGTTTTTTTCATCCTCAGTCAAGCTATCATTAGATAATGAACCTCTCAAATCTGACTCAGTAAGACGCTGTCTACCCTCTCTTATCTTTTCTAAATTTTCTTGACTTAATTTTGGTATAGCCTCCACGATAATATCTGGAGAAACTCCCAAGGATTGTATAGAACGACCAGATGGTGTGTAATATCTGGCGGTAGTAAGTCTCATCGCTCCTTCTTTTCCAATTGGTAAAATAGATTGCACCGACCCTTTACCAAAACTTTTGGTCCCCATAATAATTGCTCTTTGATGATCTTGTAATGCGCCAGCAACAATTTCTGAGGCAGAAGCGGAACCTCCATTAATCAGCAGTACAATTGGCTTACCTTGTGCTAAATCACCAGCCGACGCATTATATCGATCACCTTCATTTGTTTTTCTGCCGCGAGTGGATACTATTTCACCTTTTTCCAAAAACATATCAGTTACCGATATTGCCTCTGATAGTAACCCACCGGGATTATTCCTTAAGTCCAATATAAAACCTTCAACGTTTTCCATCCCCCCCAATGACTCTACTTGTTTTTCAAGTCCCTGCACTAGATTTGGGGTTGTTTGCTCATTAAAAGTCGTTACTCTCATTATGATAACATTTTGCTCTGAACGTACCTTTGCAGCGGTCAGTTTTATTGTATCCCTAATTATAACAACCTCAAAAGGCTCATTTTCAACACCGCGAACCACTGTTAGCGTAATTTCCGAACCAACTGGCCCTCTCATCTTATCTACAGCTTCACCCAAAGTAAGACCTAAGGTTGGTTCGCCATCAACATGTGTAATAAAGTCTCCCGATTGCATTCCCGCATCAAAAGCTGGTGTTCCATCCATTGGGGATACAACCTTTACAAAACCATCCTCTTGCGTAACTTCTATGCCCAAACCACCGAAAGCACCCTTTGTGTCAACTTGCATATCTTCGAAACTTTCTGGTGCTAAATATCCAGAATGAGGGTCCAATGACGATAACATTCCATTAATTGCAGCTCTAATCAAATCTTTGGTATCAACACTTTCAACATATTTTGATCGAACCCTATCAAAGACTTCTCCAAACAAATTTAGCTGTTCATATACAATTTTTCTGTCCTCAGCTTCTTCAGCCATAGCACTTTGAAAATCAAATGTGATCGGTAGAATCCAAAAAGCAATTATTCCTATTGTAGTAAAAATTTCTAATTTTCGCATTTTTATGCCTTTCCTAATTCAACTATTTCTTTTAATTTCCAATTTCTTAACGCACGGAGCTCTCACTTTAAAAAAGATCAAGTTTTTATACCAATGTTTGGTTTCAATACTACTTAAATTTGTTATCGAGCTAACCAATATATCAATCATCTGCCACCACAATAAATTTCCTGACTTTTAATCTTCAAGAAACTATCTCCGTTGTATAATTAACGATTTTCCCGTCATTTCTTCTGGTTTCAAAATACCCATTATGTCCAGAATTGTTGGAGCAACATCTGACAAACCGCCCTCAGCCAAAATTACTTCTTTTTCGTATCCAACTAAAATAACAGGTACGTTATTTTTTGTATGAGCTGTATGTGGAGTTTTATTAACTCGATCAAACATTTGCTCACTGTTTCCGTGATCAGAAATCAATAACATAGTCCCGCTGATTTCTTGTAACGTTTCCAAAATTTCACCTAAACATGAGTCAACAGTTTCACAGGCCTTAATGGTAGAAGCTAAATCACCAGTATGGCCAACCATGTCAGGATTTGCAAAATTGACAACTAAAAAATCATAAGCACCTTCCCTTAATGCCAAAATAAGCTTTCTTTTCACTTCATGTGCAGACATTTCTGGTGCAAGGTCATAGGTTTCGACTTTAGGACTTGGAACTAGACAACGATCCTCACCAGTGTATGCACTCTCATTACCAGAATTAAAGAAAAATGTAACATGTGGATACTTCTCTGTCTCAGCAATTCTAAATTGTTTTTTACCATTATCTTCTAGCAATTGTCCCAAACAATTAATAATTCTGTCAGATGGAAAAAGTGAGCCCATGTATGTTTCTAATGTCTTGCAGTAATCCACCAACCCACAAGCGACTGCAAATTCTGTTTTACTTCTATTAAAATTTTTAAAGTCTGGATATAAAAAAGAGTAAAGTATTTCCCTGGCTCGATCACTGCGGAAATTAGTAAAAAAAAGACCATCAGTCATAGACACTACCCCTTGATAACCACTAATTATTCTTGGCGTAATAAACTCATCGGATTGACCTCCTAAATATGCCTCTTTAATGGCTTCATCTGGATCTAAAAACTCTTGGCCGACTCCATCCATAATTGCAAAATGTGCTTTCTCTGTGCGCTCCCATCTATTATCTCTATCCATCGAATAAAAACGTCCTATTAAAGTGCAAATCTTAGCCTCTTTAGGTAGCTCTTTAGTTAAAATTGACAAATATTTACTTGCACTTCTTGGTGACACGTCTCTTCCATCTAAAAAAGCATGGATGTTAACCTTTAGACTTTCACCTGCGAATAGTTTAGCTAATTCTATAATATGTTGATGATGACCATGAACTCCTCCATCAGACACAATTCCAGCTAGGTGTACTGCACCACCAGTTTTTTTTATTTTCAACATAAATTTTTTCAGGCATTCATTCTTATTTAGATTGCCGTTAGCAATTGCACCATCTATCTTAGGTAAGTTCATCAGGTTAATTCTGCCAGAACCAATCGTAGTGTGCCCTACCTCTGAATTTCCCATCTGATCCTTAGGCAAACCTACATTTAACCCGTGAGCCTTTAAGGTAGCACTTGGAAAATTTGCCTTTAGAAAATCAAAATTTGGTGTTTTTGCTAAGCTTATGGCATTATCTTTTTTGTCTGGTGAGATACCCCATCCATCAATAATACTTAACAATACTGGCATTTTACGGTTCATTTGACTTCCACAATTTTCAACAAATTCCCATCTATTTTCCTATTTAAAAGCCTTTTATAGTATATTTTTCTTACCCAAAAAGATACCTACTAAATGCGATGGTAGGGTTTAGAAGTCAAAATAGATGCCGAGCGGTATAGTTGTTCGATTAACATTATTCTAACCAAAGCATGAGGCCAAACCATTTTTCCAAAAGAGATTATCTTGTCTGCCTCATCTTCTACCTTTTTAGTTACACCATCAGCACCACCTATTGAGAACACCAAATGATCTTGACCCTCATCTCTTAACCTCATGATAAGATTAGCAAAGGAAACCGAATCAATATTTTCACCTTTTTCATCGAGTAAAATTTTGAACGCACCTCTGGGTATGGCAGCCCCTATCATTTTGGCTTGATCACTTTTATCTCGAAATTTTTTGTTATCAATTTCAATTAATTTATTAAACTTGAAATTCAACTGCTTGCTTAACTTATGAAATCTTAATATGTAATTTTGAAAAATTTCGCTCTCTGGACT
>MDTB01101683.1_pt1 | contig 12369 bp, 14 predicted proteins | sample 811161 | NCBI WGS metagenome assembly MDTB01 (sample SAMN05326650, study PRJNA326480) | marine metagenome | isolation source: seawater | place: Mediterranean Sea | collected 2009 | reverse complement strand
TTCCATCTTTCTTTAAATTTACTTATTCTTTTTAAATTAGCATTTTTATATTTCACTGGATAGGAAGAAACACAATGTAGAAAAATTAACTTTTTTTTATTTCTAAATTTATTTGTGACTTTCTTTATAAGTTTATTAGCTTCTTTAAAATTTAATAAACCTGTAGAAATAATAACATTTTTGTTAAAACTTAGTGCAATTTCTATTATTTTTAAATAATTGTTATCACCAGACGAGATTTTGATTGCATCAGATATCTTTCCTAAAAAATATGCACTATCTAAATCAAGAGGAGTAGAAATAAAATTTAATTTATGTTTATGAGCATAAGATTTTAATTCTTTAAAATTTGCTTGTGAAAGTTGAAATTTATTTAAAATAATACTTTTTTCTTTTGCTTTATTACTAATAAAACCACTAGTTTTAAAGGTTTGGAATTTCACAGCATCAACTCCTGTTTTTGATGCCAATTTAATCATTTTTTTTGCTCGAGAAATTGACCCTTCATGGTTATTTCCAATCTCTGCAATTACATAAGCAGATTTTTTTTTAAATTTTAATCTCATATCTACTTTTTTGATGAATGTAATTAATAGTCATTTCTAACTTCGATATTTTTTGATTTTAAATATCCCTTTGCAGACTTTAGACTAGTTTCTGTAAAATGATAGATATTTTGAGTACATGCAGCACTCACACAATCAAATTTTAAAACATCATAAAAATGACTCCAACTTCCCCCACCTCCCTGTATGATAATTGGAGAATTAACAAACTTAGAAAAATTATCAATCAGATTAATGTCAAAACCCAATAATCCCCCATCATTATCAATACTGTTGAACAAAATTTCTCCAGCCCTAAGGTTCATTAGATGTTTAATATAATCTTTGGTATTTTGATTAACCGTTGTTTTTCCATTATCTACTAAAATTGAGTATTCATTATCTTGACCTTTTTTAAAATCAATCGACTGAATAACAGATGATGAACCAAAATTTGTAATTAAATCTTCAGTAAGTCTAGGATTATAATAAGTTGAAGAATTCATAATTATTTTTTCTACACCTAAATTAAAAATATTTTGAGCTTTTTCCATAGATAATATTCCACCACCTACTGAAATAGGTAAGTGACAATTTTTTATAAAAAATTGTATTATTTCTATAAACTTATTATTTAATTTTTTACCTGCATCCGATACATCAATTAAAATTATTTCATCTGCATTCCAAAGATCTATAAAGTTTTTAGTATACCTGTAATCTGGACTGAAATTTTTTGTCCTAAAAAGTATTCCATCTTTGAAGGTTAGAGATATGATCAATCTTTTTTTAAGCATTTGGATAGCTCACAAAATTTTTTAACAATTCTAAACCAGCTTTCTGACTTTTTTCTGGATGAAATTGAGTTCCAAAAATGTTCCCCTTTTGCACTGCAGTAATTAAATCGACACCATAAAAAGTTTTACTAATAACAAATTCCTCGTTAACATTAATGGGCGTATATGAGTGTGTGAAATAAAAATTACTATTACTATTAATGTTATTAAATAAGCCAGAATTTTTAACAATTTTACAATTATTCCATCCTACATGTGGCACTCTTTGTGAAATTTTCAATTTTTTTAAGTCCTCAACTTTTCCTTTAATAAAATTAAAACCATCAAAGTTTCCAAACTCTAATGATCTTTCAAATAATGCATGAAAACCTAAACAAATACCCAAGATAGAAGTTCCATTTTGTACTCGTTCATTGATCAGTTTAAACATATTATTATTTTGAATTTTTTCATGAAATAATTTAAACGAACCAACACCAGGTAATATAATTTTACTAACTCTATCTAAATCGTTTTTATTTGAACACAATATAAAGTTACAATCTAATTTCTTTAATGCTGATGATATCGAGGGAACATTCCCCATTCCAGTATTAATTATTCCGATCATTTATTTAAAAATTACAGTATTTTATTTTCATTTTTATCTTTCGAAGTGAATTATACCCAGCTATTTTGCACATAATTTTATTTACTTAATCTTTCTTTAATTATTTGTATACATCCCTTTTTACAGCCAACAAATTTTTGATTTGATTTTATTAAAATTTTTCCAGGTTCTATCTTTTCTCTCAATTTTGAAATTTTACATTTAAATAATCTAATTTTATTTCCTTGAAATATATAAAAAGCACCCGGATAAGGGCTTGTAGTCGCTCTTACAAGATTAAAAACTTGATAATCTGTCATTTGATTCCATTTTATTTTTCCATCCTTATCAGATCTTTGTTTTAAATATCTTTTTAATTTTATATTTTGTTTTTTTGGTTTAATTTTTTTAATATTCTTTGAATTGTATTTTCAACCATATAAGGATAAATTTTATTAACTTTATTGTGTAAATCATTAATATTTTCTTTTGTGGTAAGTATAATTTTTTTTGTAAGATAAACTGGACCCGCATCTATTTTTTTCGTCATTTTAATAATACTGATGTAGATTTTTTTTTTACCTTCAATTATTTGCCAGTTTAGTGGAGACCCACCTCGAAAATTAGGCAGCCTTCCTGCATGTAAATTTATTGTTCCATATTTGGCAGCTCTAATAAGTTCTTGGGGAAATATTAAAGGCCATCCAGCCACTATCAATAGATCGTATTTATTTTTCTTTATTTTTGATATAATTTTAAAATTTATCTTTTTGATAATTAAAATTTTTTTTTTTATTCTTTTTGTTATGTGCGAATTGAGATTTTTTTTTGACAAATAAACGTCAATTTTATTTTTTTTTTTTTTAATTAAACGGTTTAAAACACATAGTCCACGGTGGTTATTAAAAAAAATTGCAATCTTCATTTTTATTAATTAATTTTTTTAGCCTCTTTGTTTGTAATTATATTAATATATAACTAATTATATGAAAAGAATTCCAAAATTAACAAAAAAAGTATAGAATTAAAATTTAATAACTTAAAGAAATTTTATAAAGCAATAGTTATGACAAATCATCATAAGATAGTTGAAAAATTTTTACATAAATATTTAAAAAAAACCATTGATTGTATGATTAGATATCTTGTAGAACAAAAAGTTTATAGAGTTTGAGGTGCTTGCTGTAATTCAGGCTAGATGTAGTTCGAAGAGATTTCCAAATAAAATTTTAAAAATTGTTTATGGCAAACCTCTAATTCATCATGTAATTTTAAAATTGTTAAAATCAAAAAAAATTTCAAAGATTATTGTAGCAACATCTAACCATAAATCAGACGACAAATTAGTAAAATATCTAAAAAAAATAAAGGTTGAATTTTTTAGAGGAAGCTTACCCAATGTAACAAAGAGAGTCTTAGATTTAGCATTATTAAAAAAAAAAACTTTCTTTTTACGGATAAGTGGAGATAGCCCTTTAATAGACTATAAATTAGTTAATTTGGCTATTTCCATATTTAATAAAAATAAAAAATATGATCTAGTAACCAATATTTTTCCGAGATCATTTCCAAAAGGACAATCTGTAGAGATCATAAGAACTAGTATGCTTAAAAAATATATACATAAAATGAGTAAAATAGAAAAAGAGCATGTGACGAAGTATTTTTACACATATTCAAAAAATTTTTATATCAAAAATTTCAGAAATAAATTAAAAAATCAATTTATCAAACTTGCGGTAGACAATAAAAAAGACTTAGCTAAAATTTTAAAAAAAATAGACAAAAAAAAATTTGAAAACTATACAATCTATGATTAATGCAGCAATAATAGGGTCAGGTATCGGTTTAAAGCATTTCGAAGCAATTCATGGGTACAGAAACTCTAAAGTTAGAATTATTTGTGAAAATAATTATAAAAAGATTCAAGAGTTAAAATTAAGATTTAGAAATATAAAGATAATATCTGATGAGAATGAAATATTTAAAAATAAAGAAATAAATCTTGTTTCAATAGCGAGTTATGATGATAATCATTTTTCCCAGATAAAAAAATGTATAAAATATAAGAAACACATAATTGTTGAAAAGCCCATGTGTTTAAGTCTTGAGCAATTAAATCAAATTAAAAATTTATTAAAAAAGAATCCCAAAATTAAAATAATCTCTAATCTTGTATTAAGAGCAAATTCTTTGTTTGTTAATCTTAAAAAAAAAGTTAACATTGACGAAGTTTTTTATATAGAAGCTGATTATATTTGGGGTAGAAGACAAAAATTATTTCAATGGAGATCCAAAATTAAAAATTATTCCGTTACACTAGGTGCCGGAATTCATATGATCGATCTAATAATGTGGATACTTAATAAAAAACCACTGTATGTAACTTCTTATAGTAATAGCATAGTAACAAAAAAAACAAATTTTAAAAAACAGAGTTTTATAGTTTATATTTTTGAGTTTTCAAAAAATATGATTGTTAAAATTACAGCTAATGCTGCTGGAGTTTATAAACATTTTCATGAATTAAAAATTTTTGAAAAAAAAAAAACTTTAGTAAATAATTATTTAGGTTCTTATATGTTTAATAAAAAAGGTATTGAGACACAATTTAAGAAATTAGACTATGAATACCCTGATAAAACAAATAGAAAAAAGCTAATTCAAAATTTTATTGATACTTTAATCGATAAAAGAAGTAATTCAATTATTTCATTCAAAGATCAATATAACTTGATGAAAGTTTGTTTCGCAGCAGATAGATCAATTGTTCTTAAAAAGAAAATTAAAATTAGATACTAATGAAAGAAATTAAATTTAGTAAAATAAATATTTCAAAGGAAGATATAAATCTTGTTGGAAAAATAATTAAAAGTGGATGGTTGACTCATGGTAAATTTACAAAAAGATTTGAAGACAAGTTTAAAAAATATACAAAATCAAAGTATGCTGTTTCAGTATCTAGTTGCACGGCAGGTTTGCATTTATCATGTTTAGCTTCAGGATTTAAAAAAGGAGAAGAAATTATAGTTCCGGCTCAGACGCATACAGCTACAGCCCATGCGGTTGAGTATACTGGTGCGAAAGCTGTTTTTGCAGATGTAAATAAAATGACTGGCAATATTTCACTTAAGAGTATTAAAAAAAATTATACGAAAAAAACAAAAGGTGTAATTATAGTTCACATGGCTGGTTATCCATGTGATTTACAAGAAATTATAAAATTTTGTAAAACAAAAAAATTAGTTTTACTAGAGGATTGTGCACATGCTGTAGGCACAAAATATAAAAAAAAACATGTAGGAAATTATGGATTAACAGGAAGTTTTTCATTTTATCCTACAAAGCAAATTACTACTGGTGAAGGAGGCATGGTTGTAACTAATGATAAAAAAATTTTTGATAAAATAAAAAAATTAAAAGCCTTTGGAATTGACAAAGATATTAAAGATCGAAAAAAACAAGGTGATTATGATGTAAAGTTTTTGGGTTATAATTACAGAATGACAGATTTTCAGGCTGCATTAGGAATAAATCAAATTTTGAATTATAAAAAAAATCTAGAAATGAGACATGCACTAGCCAAAAGATACTTATCAAATCTATCTAAAATAAAGAATATAAAATGCATGCCTTACTCAAAGGATTGTTCATATTTTATTTTTCAAGTTTTCTGCAAAAATAGAGATAAAATTTTAAAACAATTAAAAAATCTTAATATCGGTGTGAGTGTTCATTATTCAAACGCCTTACCACGAATGTCTTACTACAAAAATAAATATAACTTGAATCTGATAAATTATAAAAATTCAATTGAATATGGCACTGAAAATATATCTCTACCTGTATATCCCAAATTAAAGATAAGAGAGGTTGATAAAATTTGCAAAACTATTACTAAACTTGTTTAATAAATGAAAAAAAAAATATTATTAGTTGGTGGCTGTGGTTTTATAGGACACAACTTAGCACTAAAACTTAAAAAAAAAGGTTATCATGTTGATATAATAGATAATTTGGCTGTAAATAATATACTTTCTTTCACGGATAGTGACATTAAAAATAAAAATTTATATCGGTCAATTTTAAATAGCAGATTGGAACTTTTAAATAAAAATGAAATTAATTTAACTGTCCAGGACGCAAGAGATTATAATGCAATAACTAGAATTTACGACAGCATGGATCCAGATATTATAATTCATTTAGCTGCAGTTTCTCATGCAAATAAATCTAATAAAGATCCTCATAGTACATTTGATCATAGTTACAGAACCTTAGAAAATACTCTTGATTTTGCAAGACAAAAAAAAAGACATGTAATTTATTTATCATCAAGCATGGTCTATGGTAATTTTCAGTCAAAAGAGGTTACAGAAGACACACCCTGTTCCCCAATTGGTATTTATGGAACTCTAAAATATTCTGGGGAACTTTTAGTTAAAGCATATAAACAAGTGTTTGATTTACCATACACAATTATTAGACCATCAGCTCTCTATGGCGAAAGATGTGTTAGTAGAAGAGTTGGTCAAATATTTATTGAAAATGCGATTCAGGGACTTGATATAAATATTAATGGTAGTGGTGAAGATAGATTGGATTTTACTTATATTGAGGATTTAGTGGAAGGTATAAGTCTTTGTTGTGAAAAAGAGAGTGCTAAAAATGAAACTTTTAATCTAACATTTGGAAGCTCTAGAAAAATAAATGAATTACTCGAAATTTTAAAAAATGAGTTTAAAGATATTAAAGTTTTATATAAGGAAAAAGAAAAATTCATGCCAGAAAGAGGGACATTAGATATTAACAAGGCAAAAAAATTACTTGGATACAATCCATTAAACCCAATAAACAAAGGTTATGTTAAATACATATCTTGGTACAAAAATTTTTGGAACTCTGTTAAATAAAATAAAATAAAATTATACCCTAGCAAATAATGATTATTTGGCTTTAATATAAAAGTTACCATTTTTATGACACAATTAAAAATTTATACTAAAAATAGATGAATCTTTACCTACCAATTGAAATTTTAAACAGGGAATTTGACTCTAAATTATTGATCGCAATGGAAAGTGCCTCAAGAGGTATGAATGTTTATGTGGGAAGAGTAAAAGAATATTTATTGAGAGATTTTTTTGTTCCAGGAATAATCCTTTACAAATCTATAACACCTTCACCAAATAGATTAAAAGAATTAAATTTTTTTAAAAAAAATAACTTTATAATTACAAGTCTTGATGAAGAGGATGGCTTAATTAATGTAAACAAAAAATATTTGATAGAGCGATATTCAAATGAGAGTATAAACTTAACAAATAAAATTTTTACATGGGGTAAATTTGATTATGATAACTTGTCTAAAAAATTCAAAAAACATAAAAAAAAATTTATCAAATCAGGAAATCCAAGATTAGATTTTTGGAGAAAAGATTTTGAAACTTATTTTAAAAAAAAAAAATTCATATTTAAAGATTATATATTATTTAGTTTAAATTTTCAGTTATCTTCAGAAAAAGAATTTAATCAAATTTTGAATTTTCATACAGAGTCAGGGTATATTAAGCGTGGTCTTACTTTTGGCAGACTTAAAAAAATCCGTATAGATGGCTTTAATATGGCTAAAAAGTTTTTTAAATTAATTGCATCTCTTTCAAATAAAACAAATTTGAAAATAATAGTAAGACCCCATCCAATAGATAAATTGAGTAACTATAATTCCTTGAAACGATTTAAAAATGTAAAAGTTATTAAAGAAGGTAGCTTATCTGAGTGGATTTATCATTCTAAGATTGTTGTACATTCTAGTTGTACAGGGGGTCTTGAAGCTTCACTAAGAGGACGACCAACTATATCTTATATTCCTTTTAATTCAGTTCATGGGCATAAATTCGCAGATAAATATTCAAAAAAAATAAAAAAGTTCGATGAATGTTTAGATGTGATACAAAAAATAACAAACAATAAAAAAGTAAAAAAAGTTAATTCAAATGAATTTAAATTGAGAGCATATAATTATTTATCAAAAAAACCTGCACACAAAATTATTGTAGACGAATTTTTGAAATTGGCAAAGACCAATAAAATAGAGGATCAGAATAATAATTTATTTTTAAATTTTAGTTTTAAAATAAGAGACATAAGGTCAAAAATTCTCAAATTAAATTATGGAAATATTAAATTTTCATTTTTTAATAAAAAAGAAACTTTAAGAAAATTTGAAATTTTAAAAGAATTAAATCCAAAGTATAAAAATTTAAATATTCATTTTATAAAAAAAGATATCATTCAAATTAAAAGTAATGATTAATAATTTTTTTAATATTTTACCGATCAAAACAAGAAATGGCATATGGTTAATGGTGCTTTATCAAATAATTAAGTTTATTCTTGAAATGATATCAATTGGTGCGCTAATTCCACTAATTTTTGTAATTGTTAATGGCCAAGCAGAATTTCTATTTAAAATTCAACCGTATTTGAACCTACTTAAAATACCCGACCTAACTACAATCAGAAGTGAAGAAATTTTTTTCTTATTGTTATCCTTAATTACTACAATATTTTTTATAAAATTTATCATTCTTTCATTGATATTTTATTTTGAACGTAAATGGGTTGAATTCGGAACGTTAAACTTATCAAAGGAATTATTTAAAAATTATGTTTTTGATTATAGAAATTTTTCACAAAGAAAAACAAATGAAATGTTTAGAAATGTTACCTCTTTACCAACTTTATTTTTTAAAAATTGTGTTCAAAGTTCTTACATTATATTTAGTGAATTATTAAAATTTTTAGGTTTTTCTATCGTTCTTATTTCTGTAAATCTACAAGCATTCTTAATTTGTGTGACAGTATTAACATTATTAATAATAATAATTTTAATTTTTGTTAAACCCAAAATGAATTCATTAGGCCAAGAAAGGTTAATTAATGAGGGTTTTTATATAAAATATATAAACGAGGGGTTATCCTCATCTAAAGAAATATTTCTTTCAAAAAATCCAAATTTTTTTATAGATAAATTTTTTCATTATGGAAAAAAAAATATAATTGTAAGAATTTTAGAGAATTTATATTCTTTTGTTCCTAAACAATTAATAGAACTTTTTGGAGTAATTATATTATGCCTAATCATCTACTACCTTAAATTAAATTCAGGTTTAGAAAGTAATATGATTTTTATATTAGGAATTTATATTGCAGTATTTATCAGATTACTACCTATTGGAAATAATATATATCATTTAAGTAAACTTATAATTTTTGGAAAACCTTCTTTTAAACTTTTAGATAATGAACTACAAATTAAGAAAAAATTTGAAGAATATTTTAAGACAAAAAAACTATTTAAAGACGATTTAAAGAAAATAAAAATTGAAAATATAAACTTTAAATACCCAAAATCTGATAACTTTATTTTAAAAAATATTAATTTAGAGTTTAATATTGGTAACATATATTGTGTTTACGGACCATCAGGGACTGGAAAAACTACTTTTTTAAATCTAATAATGAATTTTTTAAACCCATCTTCAGGAAAAATTTTAATAAATAACAAAGAAATAAACAATAATGAACTTATGGTTTTTGATAAAATCAGTTATCTTTCCCAAAAGATTTTCTTATTAAATGATACAGTTTCTAAAAATATAGCATTTTCAGAAGATGAGAATATGATTGATTATAAAAAAGTACAAGAATGTCTTGATATAGCAAATCTCACAGAAGAAATTAAAGACTTGAATTTAGTTGTTGGAGATGATGGGTCTTTTTTATCAGGAGGACAGAAACAAAGAATTGGAATAGCAAGGGCTCTTTATTTTGAAAAAAAAATATTAATTTTAGATGAAATGACTTCTTCTTTGGACTCAAAAAATGAAGATATAATTATGAGGAACTTAAATAAAATAAAAAAAGATAGAATTATAATAATTTCTAGCCATTCTAAGAATGTTATGGATAAATGTGATCATAAAATTGAATTAACTAAGTAATTGAATTTGGGTCTAAAAAAAATTGACATGATTTTAGTTAGTGTAATTGTTCCTTATTTTAAAAAAAAAAAATTTATAAAAAAAACTATTGATTCAATCAAATCTCAAACCCATAAAAATTTAGAAATAATTATTGTTTATGACGATGAAGATCGTTCTGATCTTAAATTTATTAATAAGATTAAAAATAGCGATAAAAGAATTAAATTAATTCTTAATCAAAGATCTTTAGGTGCTGGTAGATCTAGAAACATTGGTATAAAAAAATCAAGAGCAAAATATATAGCTTTTTTAGATGCTGATGATTTGTGGAAAAAAAACAAAATTAAATTACAACTGAAATTTATGATTAAAAATAACTTTGAAATATCTCATACAACGTATGAAATTTTAGATAAAAACAAAAAGAAAAATAAAATAATGAAAGCTAAAATTTTTAAAGACTACAAAAAACTTCTCGCTTCTTGTGATATTGGATTATCTACAGTTATGTTAAAAAAAAGCTTAATTAAAAAAAATTGCAAATTTCCAAAATTAAAAACTAAAGAAGATTTTGTATTATGGCTTTTGATATTAAAAAAAAATGTTTTAATTGGTGCTTTAGATAAAAATCTTACAATTTGGCGTAAATTGAATAATTCTCTTTCATCATCAATTTTTCAGAAGCTTAAAGATGGTTTTAGTTTATATAATAATTATATGAAATTTGGTTTTTTTAAGTCTTTTTTTTATTTAATAATCTTAAGTATAAATTCTTTAAAAAAATAGTATGATATTTTTTTTAATCACATTTATTTCAGTCGTTATATTCTATTTTATAAATGATTACATAAAAAATTTTAATTTTTTACTAAATTACAAAGGTCAAAAACATCAAAAGTTTTCAGGCTTAAAAAATATACCTTTAACAGGAGGAATTTTTTTGACGTTTTGTAGTATTCTTCTAATTTATCCTGATAATTATTTGTTCTCTTTATTTATATTTTTAATATTTGGTGTAGGTCTCATTTCAGATACTAATATAATTTCCTCACCAAAATTGAGATTTACAATACAATCAGTTTTAATTATTTTATTTGTTTTTTTATTAGATATTAAAATTTATGAAACTAATTTTATTTTATTAGATATTTTGTTGGAAAATTTTTATTTTAATTTTTTTTTTCCGGTATTTTGTTTATTAATACTTATTAATGGATCAAATTTTATTGATGGTTTAAATGGGTTACTTTTAGGTTACTTTTCTTTAATAATATTTCTAATTTTATACTTAGATTTATATATTTATCTTGAAATAGAAAAAGTTTTTTTGATTAATTTTATTATAGTTTTAATTTATCTATTTATTTTAAATATTAATAATAAGTTATTCATGGGTGATAGTGGATCATATGTTTTAGGATTAATTTGTGGTTATTTTTTAATAAATATTAATCAATTAAATTCTGAAATTTCACCTTTTTTTATAGTATTGCTTCTATGGTACCCTTGCTTTGAAAATTTATTTTCTATTTTAAGAAAATTTATCTTAAAAAAATCACCTACTAAAGCTGACAATAACCACTTTCATCAATTAGTTTTTTTTTATGTTAAAAAAAAATTGAGATATAAAAAGTTAAGCCCTAACAATGTTTCATCTTATTTAATTATTTTATATAATCTTTTTATTTTTTTAATTGGATCAAGTGATCCAAGCAATACGCAATTACAAATTATTTTAATTATACTTAATATTTTATTTTATCTATTGATTTACTTTAGATTATTTATTTTCGAATATAATATTATATTTCAAAACTTGAGATAATTTGAAGTGAGACTATTTATTTTTCTATTATAATTTGCAGAAAATAAAGGTATTTTGATGATAAATCTTTATTTACATATTACTCATTATAAGTATAAAGCTCTTGCCGGTGATTATTGCGGAAGTGTTATACCCGATCCCATACCGAACTCGGAAGTCAAGCCTTTCAGCGCTGATGGTACTTTGTCTTAAGGCATGGAAGAGTAAGTCGTCGCCGGCATAACAATTTATGAAAATAAAAAGCTCACTCAAGTCTATCAAAAAAAGAGATCTAAACTCAAAGTTAGTTAGGAGAAGGGGTAGAGTATATATTATCAACAAAACCAATCCTAAATTTAAAGCAAGACAGAAGTAATTTTTATGGATGATGAAAACCATAAAAATACTTGGAATAACTTTACAAAATTTGTTCTGTGGGGAACTGTCGCTATTATATCAGTTTTAGTTTTAATGGCAGTATTCTTATTGTAAAGTTTTTTTATGATAATAGTCTCTGTATCAGAAAACCAAAATCTCGAAAAAAGAATATCCATTACTCCAGAAATTGCAAAAAAATACATTTCATTAGGTCTTGAAGTATTATTACCCTTAGGTTACGGAAATCATTTAGGTATTAAAGATAAAG
>MDTB01019454.1_pt1 | contig 12370 bp, 13 predicted proteins | sample 811161 | NCBI WGS metagenome assembly MDTB01 (sample SAMN05326650, study PRJNA326480) | marine metagenome | isolation source: seawater | place: Mediterranean Sea | collected 2009 | reverse complement strand
TTAGATTTATTTTAGATTTATTTTAGATTTATTTTAGATTTATTTTAGATTTATTTTAGATTTTTTTTATTTTTTATACTTTTTCTTGTATATTTTTTTGTTTTATAAAGTTGATTTTTTTTCCCACCCCGTATGTTTGGTTTTCTAATTTTAAAAGTTTTTTTTTTTGGATATACTATTCCTTGTTCCAAAGATAACTTAAATTTTAACTTTTCATTTTCACTTATTAACAAGTCATTTTCTTCTCGTAAATTATCTATATGTTCATCACATAAATTTAAATCTTTTTCTAAATCATATATTTTATGAATAAATCTAATTAATTCTGGATATTCTTCATTAATTAAATTAATTCCAGAATGATGCTCTACTCCCAAAATATCCGCATCTGGTACTAATTTGTTAATAATAGATAGTAATTCAGGAAATCTACTAGTTATCTTAATAATTTTATCAACATCTAAATTATCTTGTAATCTTAAATGTAAATCTGACATTTATATATAAATTAATATATATTAATTTATAAATTTTTTATTTTTATAATTCTTTTACTTCCATTAACTTTTTTATTTTTAAAATTTTTTATATTTTTATAATACATTTTCCCATTAATGGATTATCAGTATTTGATAATTTACTATTTTTTTTAGTTTTTTTCTTATTCGATACAATTTCCTCAAAATTATTATAATCAATATTTGAAGACTTAAATATCTTATAGTTTAATTGCTGATAATATTTTAATCTTTTTTTAAATTGATTTTTAAATACATCATGTGTATCTACTATATCTACTACCAAAGGAGAAGAATGTTTTGTTCTTAATATTCGTCCTATAGATTGTGTTACATCAGTTTTTGGTGTTGCCATAATTAGAGTTGTTAATGTTTTTATATCTAATCCTTCAGCTGCCATAGAATATGTAGCAATTATAATTTGTTTATCCTCACTTTCTTTTAATTGTTCTTTTTTCATACCACCAACATAATAACCTACTGTTGCTATATTATTACTCTCTATACTCTTAAATAAATAAGTTAATAAATTTTTATTATGTCCTAAAATTATTATTTGTCTTTCTTTATCAGAATCTATTAAATCTTTTACAATTTTTATTATAAAATCACTTCTCTTATCGTAACTACAAATTTTAGTAATCATTGAACTATATGCTGGATTTCCTCTAAAATCATACTTTGTATTATTAAATTCTTCATCATTTACTATAAAATCATAACATCTTACCGTAACATCAAAACTATCATCTCTCTTCTCTTTATAAATTACATCTCCTAAAAACATTTTAAAAACTTTAGTTAATCCATCTTTTCTTTGCATCGTAGCAGATAATCCTAATACATATTTTGTAACAATTTTAAATAATGACCTAACAAATACTTCAGCACCCATGTGATGACATTCATCTATAATTGTTAATCCAAAATCTTCAAAAATATAACTGGGATAATCTATTGTTGATAATGATTGTACCATACCCAATACAATATCTTTATCATCAATATCAATTTCTTGTCCTTGTATTTTTCCAACTTTAGCACCCGGTAAAAACTGCTCTATTCTTTCAATCCATTGGTCCATTAAAAATCCCTTATGTACTATTACTAATGTTTTAACTTTAAGATTAGATATAATTTTAAGAGCCATTACAGTTTTACCTCTACCACAAGGAATTTCTAATAGACCACCTCCTTTAATTATGTTATTCATATAACAATTTATAATATTATTTTGATAATCTCTCAATTCTCCAGCAAATTCCAGGTCAATAGATTTAGGTTCTTTTAATTTTGATTCTGATATTTCACCAAAATTAGATTCACCAAAAAATCTAGGTAAATAAAATTTATTTTGTGACTCTCTATAAATAGGAAAAGAAGGTGCATTATTAGAACTTGAAATTGATTTAGGAACATATGGAGAAACTGATAATTCATCCCGTATAAAAATTTGTTCTTTTACAGTTAATGTATTTTTATAAATAGAATACCCTTTTTGCCCTAAATATGATTTCATTATATTATTTATAAATATATATTTATACTGTATTACTTTATATTTAAAATAACAATATTTAGATGATGACTAATTAAAAATAATAATATTTAGATAATCACTAATAAAAATAAATAAAAATAAAAAAATAAAAAAATATTATAATAATTTATAATGAATAACATTAAATTTAATTCAAATTTAGCTATGATGGTAATAGTTTTATTATATGTATTATTTTTCGCAAAAATGGATGAAATGAAACCATTATTGCTAGAAAATACGACTAATCTTACTATTATTATTATAGTTTCAGTGCTTATGTTTTTTTGTGTTAACCCAATAGTAGCTGTATTATTAGTTATTATTGGTTTAGAAATATTAAAAATGAATGCTAAATTACATAAAAATACTACTACAAATGTTCCTAATCCAATACTAAATGTTAAACCTGATAATAACATAGTAGATCATAATAACTTCACTACTACTCTTGAAGAAGAACTTGTGAAAAATATGGTTCGTGATAATAATTTAACTGAAAAAAATGATGATAATGCATCTTATAAACCAGTAGCAATGCATAGTCATAATGCATCTGAATTATAAATAATGTAAATTTATTTTTATAATTAACTAAATATTAATAATTAATATTTAGTTATTTTAATTCTTATATCAAAATACAATTACCTATACTACATTAAGTATTTTAAGAAATATTAATTAGTAAGATTAGTATCAATATTAGTATTAACATTGGTATTAATATTTGTATCAATATTTGTATCAATACTTGTATCAATACTTGTATTAACATTTTTATCTACATTTAATTTAGCGAAAATTCTTTTTCCTATTTCAAAAACTATATAACTTGATATTATTCCTATTACTACCAAAGTTATAGGTGATTTCATGAATTCATCAAATGTAATACCCTGAGAAGTTGGTATATTTTTAAAATCTTTCCTTTTTTTTATTAATTCTTCCCCTTCATCACCAGTAGGTTTACAAGATATATAAATTTCATCTGAACCAGATATATTTGATGGACCTCCTTTATTTAGATATAATGAAGGACCTTTTTTTATAGTTGTATTATGGTCATTTAGTAATGTTTTTAATTTATTGAATATTTTTACACCTATAGGAATATAATTATTACTTTGATGAAATACAACATAATTAACTTTACCAGTACATGGTTCATATGGATAATTACCTACATATGAATAAAATTTTTCTTTATTTGGTACAAAATCATTTAAATTAAATTTATTAGAACTTATTTGTGTCTCTTCATTTAGTCTAGATGCATTTTTAACTGTATTATTAATAATTAACTCTAAATTATTTCCGACACTATCTTTAGAAGAATTATGATTTATTGGGATACATACTAGTAAATTTTTACCAAATCCTTGATGAATAATAATCATTTCAGCATCAGATTTATTACCATCAAAAGTATGTAATGATGGAGAAAAAACTCTTATTTCACTTACTTGCATTTTTAAACCATTAAATATTACATTTGTATTTGAATTATCATATCCTAAAGATAAATACTTTTTTTTATTTTTTATAGTAATAAAACTATCACCATAATTAAAACTATATTTACATTTTAATGAACAATCCCCTTTAACATTTGAAGGAGAAATATCAATTGGTGAATTACTTTTTAAACAACTCATTAATATAAGTAAATAAATAAAAATATATTTTTATTTATATAGAAATATGAAATTATCAAAAAATGTTAGAATTAATATAAGAAACAAAAATAAAAATAAAACTTATAAAAAAAAACTTAAATTATCTAGAAAGAAAAGAAAATTAAAACTAAATATCCTAAATAATAAAAATAATAGTACTAGAAAATCTAAAAAAAAATATAAAAAAAATAAAAATTTTATTTTAAGGGGTGGTGGAGTTATGACATCAAAACCAGGTGGGGTTTCAGTATCTTCAAAACCAGATATATTTAGACATTTCAAATCAAATAATACTATTTCATTACAAGAAGTAAATAATTTATTGACTAATTTACCTGATGACATTGAACTTAGGGATAACGCATTAATACTTTATTTACAAAATGCCTTAACTACTTTTGATCATCTAAAAAATAAATATAAATCTTATTTTGATATTTATAGACAAAAAGAACAAAAAATTAAAACTTTGAAGTTGTCTGATGAGAAAAAAAATGTAATGGATAAAAGTAATAATAATATTCTTTTAGGTAATTTAAGAAATTTTAAATATGAAACTTGGATTCAAGATTTACATCATGAAAATGAAGAAGCTTTATTAGATGATGGTACTAATATAATTGATAAAAGATTTTATTTTAGAAATTCTATGCATTTACAATTTTGGAATTATTTTTCAGAAATTAATAACAAAGATAATATAGTTGATTTAGAATATATTAGAAATAAATTAAAACTATCATATATATTTGAATTTAATTTCAAAAAAAATTTAGATGATTTTAAACATGTTTTAGCAAATAACTATAATAATGATATTAATAGATTAATACAATCAGTTAAATTAGAAGATAAAAAATTAGAAGAATTAAATTATCATATTATTCATCATAGTAAAGATAAAAATACTATTTTAAATGAATTGATATCTTCTAATTTAAGTAAAAACTTAAATATCTTATATAGAGAAAAAATTAATGAATTTGTTATATTAAATCATAAAACTGATAAAAGTTTTTTAGAATGGAGGAATAGTATCATTGAAAAATTAAATTTTGATACTACTAATAAAAGTAGATTAGAAATTAAATATAATGATAATTTAAAATTATTAAAAGAAAAAAAAAAAGAAGTAGAAATTGCTATTGATAATTTTATTGAACTTCAAGAAAAAGAAGCAAATCCTTCTTTATCATCAAGTAATGTGGGTAGCGCACCAGATAGTACTACAGGTAGTAGTAAAAGTAATATTGATGAAAAAGAAAATAGTGTTAGAAAAAATGCGGTTGCTTTACTAAAAGCTAGAGGATTAGATGAATCTTTATTAGATCAGTTAAATATTTCTGATTTAGAAGGAGAAGATAATTTAATTGAACAACTTGATAAATTAGAACAAGATGTTTTATCTAAAAATACATATGGTGGTATTGAACAATCTGAAAACGAAACTGATTATTTTCAAAGAAAAACAGCAAAAGCTGCTGAGGAAGCAAATATCGATGATTTTTCTGAAAATTTTCATGAATTTAGAAAAAGTTTAAATAAAGAAAGATACGAAAAAAATAAAGATTTAGTAGGTGATGTTGTTGGGGGTGTAGCAGGTGGTGGTGGTGGTAATATAGGTGGTGCTGCAGGTGGTGGTGGTGGAAAAATATTAAAACCTCTAAATTTAGATAATAATAATATAAAAAACTATTTATCTAATGAAAAATTACATAAGTTTTTACCAACTAATTTAAAAACTATGTTGAGCGATAAAGAATTGTTATCAAATTTAAAAGAAAAAAAAGGTTCAAATAATAATAAAAATTTATTAAAGAGACAAGATAGTGATTTACCAGAAGAAGTATTGGATGAAAATTTTAGTTTTGAAGATTTAGAATTAACTAGTAAAAAAAGTAATATTGATCAGAGTAGGTCTAATTTATTAAAACAACAATCTCACATATCATCAGAATCTAATTACTTTTCAGGTAGTGGTTCTGAAAAATTTCTTGTATCTAAAAATGCTGTCGATAAATATTTTTCCGATCCATCTAAATATACAGAATTTAATCCTCAAGTTTCATTAACTGATTCAAAACCTATATTTGTTCATTCTACCCCGGTTGATCCCGATCCTGATATTGTTTTATCTAATATTTCTAATTTAAAAGATAAAAGTACTTCATCATTATATTTTAATGATAATTTTATAGGAGTTAGAGGTGATACTACTAAGTTACCTTCATTTAATAGTTCATTTACACCAGGTAATACACAAGAACCATTTAAATCTACTAGTCCAATTAAAACTTCAATAGATACTACTACTTCTGATAGTTCTAATTCTGATAGTTCTAATCCTGATTTTGGTAGTTCAATTAATGAATCTGTAGTTCCTCCATTATTACCAAGTGATTCAGGTGATGGTATTCAAAATATTACTAATTTACAAGAAAATAAAGGCAGTAGAAAGTTAAAAAGACAACTAGGATTTAGAGGATTGGGAGGATTGGGAGGATTGGGTGGAAATAAGAATAATAATGTCAGAGGAGATCTCGGAAGTAGTATTGGAAGAGAAGGAGGGAGAGATATAAGAGATAATGTAGAACGTAATGTGGAAGGTAATGTGGAAGATAATTTAAGTGGTGATATAGGATCTGGAATGAGAAGAACAGATAGTAATGATAGCAATGATAGTAATGATAGTAATGATAGTGATGATAGTAATGATAGTAATGATGGTAGTCTAATGGAAGAAATTGACGAAAGTGGTAATAGAAGACCTTTGATGGAATTACATGGTAATAAGATAACTGGAAATCTAAGGGAAATAAATACAAATCATGATCCAGGTGAAAATATAGAATCAGAAATTATAAATAATCCCAAAATTTCGATGCCGAGATTACCTAATTTAACAGAAAATAAAGATGATAAATATATATGGGTAAAATTAAAAGCTAAACCCGAATGTTTGAACGACTTAATTCAAAATACATCTAGTAATTCAAATGATGCTTTAGAAAAATTAACTCAAAATAATTAATTAGAATATAAGTAAGTTAATTATTTTACACATTTATACATTTAAAACGCCTATTGAAAATAATTATATATATATAATTATGTTTTTTTTAGTTGATACCAATAAAAAAATCATATTTGGTTGGAGTGCTAAATGTGGATGTAGTCATATTAAAAATATTTTTTGGTTTTTAAAAACAAATAAGTTAAAAAATCAAATACATACAATGAAAGAAATGAAATTTAAACTACCTGATGACATTGAAAATTATATAACAATAATAATTATTAGAAATCCTTATGAAAGAATCTTATCAGGATTTTTAGATAAATACAAAAAAAATGGAGCATTTAGACATTCATGGAAAGATTCTGTTTTATCATTTTCTAAATTTGTAGATAAACTTATAAATGATCAATGGAAAACAATAAACAGACATCACTTTACACCACAGACAACAGAAAAGTTTGATAAAAAAATACTTCTTTCAAAAATTATTAAATTTTACGATATTGGTAAAATTAATTATGAATATATAGAACAATTATATAATAAAAAAATACCTGAATGTGTTATAAATAAAAAACTAGGACACGAACGTTTATTAAATGTAAATGTAAATAGTTATTATGATAACTATGTATATAATTTACATATAGATCATTATATAAATTACAATATAAATATAAAATATTTTTATAATGAAGAGATAAAAGATAAAGTGTATAACTTTTTTATTAATGATTTTATTTTATTCAAAGAAAATGGTTTTGATTACAAAAAATCGACGTTTTAAATCTTCAAATGTGTAATACTATTTTGAATTATTAATAAATTAATTTTCAGTAATTTTAAAATTATTAAAATTCAATAAACTTCTAAATTTTTCATTTTTTTTTGATAACATATCACTTTTGAAGTTACCAAATAATTCTAAGGCAAATTTTCTTAAATCAGAACTATTCATAATATTATAAAGTAATTGTATAATTTTTCCATCATCTAATTTTTTATTATATCTAGAGTTATATTCAAATTGAATTGTTTCATATAATTTCATATAAAAAAATATAGTTTCCATTTCAGTAAAATCATTCATATATTTTTCATAAAATTCTTTAAAATTTTCGTTATTCATAATTTCAACCAAATCTCTCAAAAAAGGAGAATTAATATTATCTTTTTTATTTTCTAATTTAGTATTCTCATCTAATTTAATTAAGTCCATTTTATATAATTTTTATTACATAAAATGTATTATTATTTTTAATATTTTTTTGAATATTACTATATATTTTGAATATTACTATATTTTTTGAATATTACTATATATTTTGAATATTACTATATTTTTTGAATATTACTATATTTTTTGAATATTACTATATTTTTTGAATATTACTATATATTTTTACAATTATTTTTTCTGAAATCAATTATATATTTTTTTATATTAATATGTTTCGTTATAGTTTATTTATTTTATTTAGTTTATCTAATTTAAGATTTTCAATAAATTCTTTTGAAATAAAAAATACGAGGACTATATGTATTAATAGAAAAATGATTTATCCTGTTATTCCCAAAATTTTAATTCCAGCTTCTTATAATACTCCTATATTTATTGAAAAAAAAAATGATACATTTTCATATGGAAGTAAGGCTAGAAAAAAATTTAAAAAAACTGTAGGTATAAGTGAATATGTTCAAGATCATCATTGTATTCCTAAACAGTGGAAAGAACACCCACTTATACTTAATATAAACTATAGCATACATTGTTCATCTAATATTATAATGATGCCTAATAAAAAAGGTATTAATGAATTAAATCTAAATCCTAATACATTAGTTCATGATGGAGGACATACTCCTTATAATTATTATGTTAAAGATAAATTAGATTATATATACTATAATTGTAGAAATATAGATAATCAAAAATATCAATTTTGGTTACTAATTCATCATTTAAAAAAAAATATGATTTATAATGAGGAAAATTTACCATGGAAATAGAATAATAACTACAAATGAGGTATGTATCTCATAGTGTTATTTTCATACATTGTTACTTTAAAAGCATCATTATATCCTTCTACATAAACCGTATCCCCATTATATAAACTATCACATCCATATTCAGATGTACAGCTTTTTCCGTTACTAGATATTGGTAATTTAATGGCATTATTTTTATCATTCATACAGTAATATTGCCATTTATCTCTATTTGTAATTAAAGGTCTTCCTAGTAATGGTAACATAGTTTCTTCTCCATTAATTCTAGTTAGTATTCCAATTTGTCTATAATTACCTTCATAACCTTGAGTGGCAATATTTATTGGCATACCTTTTAAATGGTTAATATTTGTATTATACATATCATTTTTTAATGGTGGTGTATATGGATTTAATAAAACATCTTCATTGTTAGATATTGAATTAGAATATGAATTTAAATTAAATAGATCATTGATTTCATTGATTTCATTAACCTTATTAACTTTATTTTTATCTAATTTTTCATTATTATAATTAATTATAATTTTTTGTTTTTTATAATTATTACTAAATGAAAAATATAGATATATTAAAATCATAACTAAAAGTAAAAATAATAATGTTATATTTTCTATACAAATTACTCCATCCGGACATTTTTTTACCATAATATAATATATATTATTTAAGAAAATAATATATATTATTTTTGTTAATTAATTTTTTTGCTTGTTGTTAAAATAAAAGATTAATTAAATTTATTTTTATAACATATTCAATTATTTTTGACTTGCTATTTCCTGTTTTTGGGCTAATAATAAGGCTCTTTTGGCAGCCCTCCTCCTCATCCTCCTAAGCGCTCTTCTTCTTTTTTTCCTTCTCAACTTTGCCTGTTTTCTTCTTTCCGCTTTATTCTTTTTATTCTTTTTTCCAGTTCTCTCTTCTTTTTCTTTTTTTTTTATTAACTTTATTAAATCTTTTGGTAATTCTTTTTCTATTTTTTTTTGTTCTGTTTTCTTGATTCTAGAAGAAGTTGCCTTTCTTTTTTCTTTTTTTTCTTTCATTTCTAATTCTTTATCTGTACTTTTTTCCTGAGATTTTTGTTTAAAATTAGATGGATTACTTAATGTACTACCTTTAAATGCTTCAATTCTACCTCCAACTATTGATACTCCACGTGGAGAATTAATTTCATTATCTTCATCATCGGTATCTTCATCATCGGTATCTTCATCATCGGTATCTTCATCATCGGTATCTTCATCATCAGTATCTTCATCATCAGTATCTTCATCATCAGTATCTTCATCATCTATATCTTCATCATCTATATCTTCATCATCAGTATCTTCATCATCAGTATCTTCATCATCTATATCTTCATCATCTATATCTTCATCATCTATATCTTCATCAGTTCCTTCTAAACCTTCTATTAATTTACTTCCATTTTTATTACAATTACTTTTCAATAAGGGTTTTTTTCTCATTAGAATAAATAAAAATGAAAAAAATAGTGAAATTAACATTACTATAGTTATATTTTTAGTATAATGAGAACCAATTATTGATATCATTATAAAAAATATTATTGATTGATAATCACCCATAGATAAGTAACTCAATAAATTACTAATAGTTACAAGTAATATTAAATAAAAAAATAATTTGTTTAATAAAATCTTTTTTAATTTATTATTTATACTAGTTAGCATGAGTTATATTTATATATATATATATATAAATAAATTTTTAAAATTTATATATATTTATTTTAAAAAACTTTTTACATATTTAAATTCATTTTTTTCATTAAATCACCGAATCCCATATCTTTCATCGATTTAATCATCGACTGAGAACTCTCCATCAATGGAGCCATATTTTCAATAGTTTCTGCTAAATTTTTTTGAGTCTCCATAATATTTTTTGCTGCATTTTGAAATTCATCTGAATTAATTTTACCCATCATATCATTAATATTTCCATCCATAGTTTCAACTGATTTTAAATTATTACTACTATTAGCATGTGAATCCATTTTTTTTTCTTTATCATCATTTTTATCTGATTTTTTATCATGATCTACTTTATTACTAATATCATCTACAAGACTGTCATTACCACCATCTTTATTAGTAAATCTTTCTTTACTTTCAACCGCATCATCGTCTTCATTATCATTTTCAAAGTTTTCAATATTTTTTTTTCTTCTCATTAATACAAATATAGTTGTACTTAATAAAGTTACTAACATTATTACTGTCATATTATTTGTAAAATATGAAGTTAAGGCAGCAACCATACCAAAAAATATTACTGAATTAATATCTCCCATAGATAAATAACCTAATAAATTACTAGCAGTAACTAATAGAACAAAATATAAAAAGTATTTATTTACTAACATTTTTTTTACTTTATCTGTAAATTTTTTTACCATTATATAAATTAAAAGAGAAAAAATTTATAGTTAAAGTATAATTTATCATTCATATATTATTTTATAATAATATATTTAGTTTATATATTCCTAAATTAAAACTAGTTTCAAGTATTTTAATTTTACTTATTTTAATTTTAACTATTTTAATTTTAAATATTTCTATTTAAACTATTTTTATTTAATGATAAACGTACCAGATTAAAATAAAATATTATTAATAAAAAAAACATTAATATACAATCACAAGGACTATGAATATTATTTAAATAGTGATTTCTATCACCTTTAATTGTTATATAGTTAGTATCAAATTTTAATTTATCTGTTATATCTAAATCTCCGTAGTATTCATTTTCTATTTTTTTAAGAGTATTTTTAGTTTTTAAATTAGGTTTTTTATTTTTATTTTTATTTTTATTTTTATTCAATACGTTCAATCTTTTTTTTATAAATATTTTATTTCTTAAATTTTTATAGAGAAACATATTATATTAAAATTAAATAATTTTAAACTTTTTTAAAAATATATTTTTTAAATGAAAAATTATAAATTATATATTGATATTAACCAATTATATTAAATTATATCTATTTATTTTATCCCAGTATTTTAAAAGATTTATAAATTTTTTATTTAAATTATTAAAATATATTAATCCATCTAAAGATGTACCTAGTCTTATTTTAGATTGACGATTAATTATCATTTTTATTATATATAACTTGATTTATTTATTTATAATAATTAATATTAGTTAGAGTTAATAATATTTTTTATAAATAAAATATTTAAATTAAATAGTCTAATATTCATTGTCTTTTATATCTATATTTGATTATTAACTTTTATATATATAATTAATCAATCATAATTCTATATTATCTTGTTATTATTCTTATCATCAACTCACAATGAGTACCATTGCCAGCAACGTATAAAAAAGTGATCATGGTGGTCCATATTCTTAGAAATCATTTGAAATAATTTATAATAGAGGTAAAAATATAAAAAAAAATATGGATTTTAAAAAAAAATATTTACATAAATTATAATGAAAGTTATAAAAAAAAATAGAGTTAGTAAAAAATTAATAAGAAAGAATAATAAGTTAAATAAAAATACTATAAAAAAAGTTAAAGGTGGTAATAATCATAAAAAAATAAGAAAAAGAG
>MDTB01113500.1_pt1 | contig 12372 bp, 10 predicted proteins | sample 811161 | NCBI WGS metagenome assembly MDTB01 (sample SAMN05326650, study PRJNA326480) | marine metagenome | isolation source: seawater | place: Mediterranean Sea | collected 2009 | reverse complement strand
CTCTGGAGATGAACACGTAGGATTTGATAAACTCATATATGTTCCAGCTGGAACAGCAATAATTGCACAATGTGCTTTAAATGCTCCAACAGGTTTTACTTTTAATACTTATCCTAGATTATATATTGCTGAGTGTAGATTTGGTCGAGATCCTGGCAGACCTGTATCAAGCACTGGAAATGTTTGGGGTGGTGGACTTATTACCTATACTGCTTATACTTCTGCTATGATTGGAAATAGTTATGAAACTAAATCGGTTACTGATGCAGCTAAAAATTATAGTAGATATGTAAAAGTAGGAGTATATACATACGATGCTGATGATCATGAAGGTTTTTATATGAAAGATATAGAAATAGGATTAAGTAAACCCTATGAAAACATACATATAGCTGGACAAAATATTGCAGATAGTGTGAATTTTGTACCAGAAGAAAGAATAAACTTTACAACAGTAAAGAAAAGATTGGGTGGGAGAATAAGATAAATGTCAGATGATGTATTAATTACCCCAGCAAGTAGGAAAATTGAATTTAAAGACAACAGTGGAAATGTTGACGGAAAAATTGAATTAGACTCTTCTGGTAATCTAAAAATAACCTCGCCTGGCGGTGGACTAGAACTTGGAGATGCAGCTTCTGATATCTATGTCGGAAACGGTTCTGCAAACATTGATATTATTTTTGAACAGAATGGTGAAATAAGAGGTACAACTGGTAGAACACTCACACTAGGACAGAGTGATAGTAATATCAGTATTGATGCGTTAAATTTTACAGTTCTTTCTACTGACGCTGGTGCAACTGCAAAACCAGATATAAGAATATATAGAAATTCTTCCTCTCCTGCTGATTTTGATGATCTTGGACAAATTTTATTTATTGGTAGGAATGATAATTCTCAAGATGTAACCTACGGAAAAATTAATTCTGAAGCTACTGATGTATCCGATGGTGGTGAAGATGCATATATGAGATTTTATTTGCCTGTAGGTGGAACTGAAAGGATGCATTTGAGATTAGGTTATGAACAAACTGAAGCGTTTGGTAGATTAATGGTATCTCCTGGCTCTGTTTACACCAATCCAACATTAATTTTTGAAGGTTCTACTTCTGATGCTTATGAAACATCTATTGTTGCAACTGATCCAACAGCTGATAGAACATTAACATTGCCTAATGTTACTGGAACTTTTATCACAACAGCAAACGCAGACACACCATCAACTACAACTGAAATAAGTAATATTGACCACTTTTTAATAAATGATGGTGGTGTAGCAAAAAAGATTACACCTGCTAATTTTCTGACTCAGAATAATGTATTAACTACTAGTAACTCTGCTATCCCAACAACTACAACATCAAGCGGTGATGCTGACCACGTTTTAGTTAATGATGGTGGGACGTTAAAAAAGATTACTCCTGCTAACTTAGGTATTGGTGGAGGCGGTGGTGGTTCTACAGCCGCTGATGATTTGACTGCTGGAGATGCAGCTGTAAATCTAACCACAACTTCTGGTAATATCACTATAGACGCACAAGGTAGTGATACAGATATTATTTTCAAAGGAACTGATGGTTCTTCTGACAGAACATTCTTAACATTAGATGGAAGTAATTTAGGAGCTGCAACATTTGGTGGTTCTGTTATAATTGGTACTAATGACTTAATTGTTGATACCGATACTTTATTTGTAGATGCAAGTGCAGATAATGTTGGTATTGGAACAACTTCACCTACTTATGAATTAGATATACGTTCAACTAGTCGTACTAGATTAAATATGCAAGACGGTGGTAACTCTGAAGCATCTATAATTTTCCAAAACAGTTCTGGACTCACTATTTTTGGATTGGCTGGAACAGGAGATATTCTTAATTCAACAACATTAGGTGACTTTGTTATTGGATGTAGAACTGGTGGTGATATTATTTTTAGTGCAGATCAGTCATATGCTCAACAACAATTTGTAATTAAAGAAGATGGTAAAATTGGTATTGGAACAGATAGTCCATCATCTGAACTAGAAGTAGTAGGTGATTTAACACTTTTATCAACAGACGCTGGTGCTACAGAAAACCCTACTTTAGACCTTTACAGAAACAGTGCTAGTCCAGCAGATGGGGATGTTCTTGGTCATATTGACTTTAGTGGTGAGAATAGTGCTGGTGAAAAGATTGTTTATGCAAAAATTAATGCAGACATAGGCGATGTTACTGATGGTACAGAAGATGCTAGATTAGATTTTGGATTAATATCGAATGGAAGTTTTTCGGGACGTATCTTTTTGCAAGGAAATGGCACGACAGATTTTTTAAATAAGGATGTGCGATTAAGCACTGGAGTAAATTTAAAATTTGAAGGTGCAACAAATAACGAAAAGGAAACGACCCTCACCGTAGTTGACCCCACCGCAGACCGCACCATCACCTTTCCTAATGCCACAGGAACTGTTCTAACAACAGGTAATTCAAATACACCAACAACCACAACATCAAGCAGTGATGCAGACTTTGTACTTGTAGACGATGGTGGCACAATGAAGAAAATCACACCATCCAATCTAGGTATTAGTGGTGGTGGTGGAGCATCTAACCTAAATGGATTATCAGATGTAACTATATCTTCTGTTGCAAACAATGATTTACTTAAATATAATTCTACTGCTGGAGAATGGCAAAATACAAACTTAGGATTAACTGTAACACCAACCCTTTCACTCGCCACCAGTGTATACTATAGTGATCAGTCTGCGTTTACAGTTAATGTTACAAATCACGACACTTATGACTTCCCAGCATATTCTGTTGAGGTTAGAAGAGCAGACACTAATGCTTTAATATTTAATATGTCATCCGAAAGCGGTGCCCAGAAAGCAATAAGTATAGTGACAGATGATCAAGGAAGTGGCGCCAACTCAGATGGTAGACCTACTGGAGTAATTAACGTAGCTACTTTGCAAAGTGCGAGTAATTTTGATACTATTAGTACAGATAACTTTAAAGTATTAGTAATTGCTCAAGATTTTGGAGATTTACAAAGTGAAGTTGCAACACTTAATGTTTCAGTAGTAGCTAGACCTCAAGTTGCATTTACTACCTCTACATACAGATATTGGAGAGTTACTGATATGGCCACTAGACAATATATGACAAATTGGAGAGCATATTCTGCTATAAACCAAGGTGGTACAGAGTATCCAGGCACTTTAACTTCAACAAATAATCCTACCAATAAGTTCAATAATTCATGGGATTCAGATAGTTATACAAATGTTGCAAAAAGTAATTTTGCATATTCTGTTGGTTACACGGCGATTGACCCATTTGATAACAGTACCACCAGTTCTGGTTTTTGGACTTTGGGCCCAACCACTACTAGTAATTGGACTACAGATTATGGTTTTAGCACACCTTCTTCTTATTCTCATGAAAACATCCTACTAGTGTGGGATATGGGAGTAGCAAGACAAATAAAATCAATGGAATTTAAATTTAATGATCAATTTTCATTAGAAGTTAGTTCTGGTGATAACACATTTATAGTTCAAGGTTCAAATGATGAAAGCAGTTGGACTACAGTTTGTACAGTTTCAGCATCAGACCAAGATTTTGCAGCTACAGCTGGTATTGCAACTATAAAAGTTTCAGATTCGAGTTAAAAAATGGCAAATTTAAAAGACGGATGCAAAGCATCAATATACAAATACGCACCACAATATAGGCAAACAAATGCAGCTATGAATGGTGAACATAAAAAATTTATAGATAAAGTTTTAAATCTTTATAGAACACGTTATAAAGCTTTTAAAGCTGATAAAATTACTGAATGGGAAGACCTTCCACAAGAATTTCTAGATGAGTATTTCAGTGATTGTCCATATACATTGGATGAATAAAAATAAAAACCCTAAATATAGGTAAAGGAAGAAAAAATGGCAATACCAAATACAAAAGCAACTTTAAAAGACTACTGTCTTAGAGCTTTAGGTAGTCCTGTTATTGATGTAAATGTCGATGAAGATCAAGTTGATGATAGACTTGATGAAGCATTACAATATTTTGCTCAATATCACTACGATGGTATTGAGAGAATGTATCTTAAACATGAAGTTACACAGGCAGAAATTGATAGAGCAAAGACAAATGCATCAGCAACTGCAACTGACAAAGTAGATAATAGCATAACAGCTGCATGGTTGGAAGGAAAGAACTTTATTCCTATTCCAGATACAGTTGTTTCTATCGTAAATGTTTTTCCATTTACAGATAAATCAAATCTTAATATGTTTGACATTCGTTATCAGTTAAGATTAAATGATTTATATGATTTTTCTTCTACTAGTATGATACATTATCAAATGTCAATGATGCATTTAGATTTTTTGGATCATATACTAGTGGGTGAAAAACCTTATCGTTTTAATCAACATCAAAACCGTTTATATATTGATATGGATTGGAGTAATGATGTAACAGCTGGAGAACATATTGTTATTGAATGCTATCGTAAACTCGACCCTACGTCTTATACGGACATATATGATGACATATATTTAAAAAGATATGCTACTTCCTTAATTAAAAAACAATGGGGTGCTAATCTAATTAAATTTAATGGTGTCGCAATGTTAGGTGGAGTACAACTTAATGGTGAAACTATCTACAGTCAAGCTATAGAGGAAACTACAAAGTTAGAAGAACAAATACAACTTGCTTATGAATTACCACCAAATTATATGATAGGATAGTTTTATGCCAACGAATTTTTATTTTGATACAGGCACTACGGCAGAAAAACGTCTTTACGAAGACTTAGTTATTGAACAACTAAAAGTTTTTGGACAAGATGTTTTTTATATGCCCAGAACTCTTGTTGCAGAAGATACTGTTTTAGGAGAGGATACCTTATCGAAATTTGATGATGCATATATGATTGAAATGTATTTTGAAAATACTGATGGATTTGCTGGTGACAAAGAAATAATGAATCAATTTGGTTTAGAAAACAGAGAAGAAGCTACATTTGTAGTTTCTCAAAGACGTTTTGAAGATATGATTGCTCCAGATGATAATATAGGAACAAGACCAAAAGAAGGAGATTTAATTTACTTTCCTTTGGTAAGTAAAGTTTTTGAAATATCCTTTGTAGATCATGATGAACCATTTTATCAAATAGGAAACCTACCAGTTTATAAATTAAGTGTTAGAACATTTGATTATTCAAGTGAAGATTTAGACACTGGTATTACAGAGATTGATGCAATAGAAACTACATACACTCTTGACTCTATGGGTTTTCAATTAGCTCTTGAACAAACAACAACATTTAACCAAGGAATAAGTTTAGAAGACAACTCTGGTTTAGTAGGATTATTTGAATCTGGAAGTGTTTCTCTATATGGTGGTTCACCTTTAGACACAATTATTGGTGAGGACGAAGAATTAAATGGTGCTATTATTGCAGAAAGTCTTGCTGATAATGCAGAACCAGTATATATTATTCAAGAAGAATATGTTGTTGGTGATATGTCAAGAGATAAAACTGCACAAAATGAATTATTTGATGTATTAGATGATACAATATTAGACTTTACAGAAAGTAATCCATTTGGTGACGCTGGAACAAAAGGATAATAAATTATGTTAGGACAGTCTTTTTATCACGAAACAATTAGAAAAATTATAGTTTCATTTGGATCTATGTTCAATGAAATAAGTATAATAAGAAAAAATAATAGTGGAGTAGTAACACAAACTATGAAAGTTCCACTTGCATATGGCCCAAGACAAAAGTTTCTTACACGTTTAAATGACGATCCAAATTTAACAAAACAAGTTGCAGTAACTTTACCAAGACTTGGTTTTGAAATTGGTTCTCTTTCATATGATCCTAGTAGAAAACTTAATCGTGTACAACAATTTAAAAAAACAAAAGAAAGTGATGCAAAAAGATTAGACACACAATTTATGCCTGTTCCTTATAATCTAGATATTGAGTTGTATGCACTATCAAAAAATTCAGATGATTCTTTACAAATAGTAGAACAAATATTACCATATTTTCAACCAGATTATACTATTACAGTAAATGATATGCCTGATATGGGTATAAAAAGAGATATTCCTATTGTTTTAAATTCTATAGGTTATGAAGATGACTATCAAGGAAATTTTGAAACTAGAAGAGCAATAATTTATACTCTTTCATTTACTGCAAAATTTTACTTATATGGCCCTGTTACTTCACAATCTGTTATTAAGAGTGTACAAGTTGACCAGTATACTGATTTACCAGATAATAGTCCATCAAGACAACAAAGATATGCAGTAACACCTAATCCAGTAAGTGCTGATGCAGATGATGATTTTGGTTTTAACGAAACAACATCTTTCTTTGAAGATGCAAAGAATTATGACGAAACAACTGGAACAGATAAATGATGAAAAAAGTAGATGAAATATTGGAAGTAGAAAATTCTACTCCATTTAAAATGCCTGTTCAACAATTAGTTAATTCTGGACAAGCTTTAGTTAATTATAATACTGAAGATGATATAGAAAAAGATTATGAATATCAAAGAGAAAACTTCTATAAGCTTGTAGAAAAAGGAAATGCGGCTATAGAAGGTATTCTAGAATTAGCAAAAGAATCTGAACATCCTAGAACATATGAAGTTGCTGGTAATCTTATAAAACAAGTTTCAGAAGTTACAGAAAAATTAGGTGATTTACAAGAAAAAATGAAAAAACTAAAAGAAGTTCCAAATAATGCTCCAAAAAATGTTACTAACGCATTATTTGTTGGAAGTACAGCAGAACTTCAAAAAATGTTAAAAGAGTAAGATGTCTGAATCAGTATATCTAGGTAATCCAAATCTAAAAAAAGCAAATGTACCTCAAGAGTGGACAAAAGAACAAATTCTTGAATACTCTAAGTGTATGAAAGACCCAATTTATTTTATAAAAAAATATATTATGATTGTTTCTTTAGATAAAGGACTTGTTCCTTTTGAAATGTATGACTTTCAAAAAGAAATGGTAGGAACATTTCATAATAATCGTTTTACTATTTGTAAACTTCCTAGACAATCTGGTAAATCCACTACTATCATTGCTTATCTTTTACATTACGTTTTATTTAATCCCTCTGTTAATGTTGCTATTCTTGCAAACAAAGCTGCAACTGCAAGAGACTTACTAGGAAGATTACAATTAGCTTATGAACATATGCCTAAATGGTTGCAACAAGGAGTTATGTCTTGGAATAAAGGTTCACTAGAATTAGAGAATGGGTCTAAAATACTCGCTTCTTCTACTTCTGCAAGTGCTGTTAGAGGTGGAAGTTATAATATTATATTCTTAGATGAGTTTGCATATGTTCCATCAAATGTTGCAGAACAATTTTTTAGTTCAGTTTATCCTACAATATCATCTGGTAAAACTACTAAAGTTATGATTGTGTCTACACCACATGGTATGAATATGTTCTATAAATTATGGGTAGATGCTGAAGAACAAAGAAACTCTTACGTTCCAATAGAAGTACATTGGAGTGAAGTTCCTGGCAGAGATGCAAAGTGGAAAGAAGAGACTATAAAAAATACCTCTGAATCACAGTTCAATACAGAATTTGAATGTGAATTTCTTGGTTCTATTGATACACTAATAACTCCAGCAAAATTAAAAACTCTTGCATATCGTGCTCCAATTCAATCAAATGCTGGATTGGATGTATATATTAAACCAAAAGAAAAACATACTTATGTTATAACTGCTGATGTTTCTAGAGGAACGTCTAATGATTACTCTGCATTTATTGTAATTGATGTAACACAAGTTCCTTATAGAGTTGTAGCAAAATTTAGAGACAATGAAATAAAACCATTACTTTTTCCCCAAAAAATTTATAGTGTTGCAAAAGCATATAATAAAGCTTTTGTTTTGATAGAGGTTAATGATATAGGAGAACAAGTTGCTTCCTCAATGCAATTTGATTTGGAATATGATAATTTAATTATGGCATCTATGAGAGGACGTGCTGGACAAATTATGGGTGGTGGATTTTCTGGTGGTAGAGCTCAGTTGGGTGTACGTACAACAAAAGCAGTTAAAAAAACAGGATGTTCTAATTTAAAACAAATAGTAGAAGATAATAAAATAGTTATTGAAGATTATGATATCATAAATGAACTTTCTACGTTTATTGTAAAGGGTAATTCTTTTGAAGCGGATGAGGGTTGTACAGACGATTTAGTCGCATGTTTGTTTATATTTGGATGGGCAACAGATCAACAATATTTTAAAGAACTTACCGATAATGATATAAGAAAAACTATGATGAAAGAACAACAAGACGCATTAGAACAAGATATGGCTCCTTTTGGTTTTATTGTTGATGGACTTGAAGATGACAATATTGGAGAAATGACTGATGAATATGGAACTAGATTCTCTCCAGTAGTAAGAGACTATAGTTCTAATTGGTAACTATAATAATTCAATTAAATCATTTTCTAGTTTAATTTTACAGTTATAACATAATATAGTTGAGTCGTCAATATATTTTTTAATTTTTTTTCTACTTTCTTCATTAACTCCTACTCTTCTAGATATTTTTCTTATCGTTTTATTATGAGGATAAAAATATAAACACATAGTTTCACTTTCACCACAGTGTTTACAAAATTTTTCTGAAAGAATTTCATTGAGCCATATCTGTCTCTTTTGATAACTTCTTTTAGTACTTGATATTATAGTATTTTTGTATTTTTTATAATGAAGATTCATAATATTATTTATATGCTTACTGACATATAAAAACGTGTTTTAGAAAACCTTTTTTTATAAATATCAGTATAACAATTTAAAATAGGAAGGGAGTACGAATATGAGTTTTTTAGTTTCTCCTGGCGTACATGTAAAAGAAATTGATCTTACTAATGTTGTTCCTACTGTAACTACATCTATTGGAGCGATTGCTGGTACTTTTGAAAAAGGCCCAGTTGATACCGTAACCACTATTAGTTCAGAGGAAGAATTACTTAAAGTATTTGGTAAACCAAATGGAAGTAATTTTGAAACATGGTTTACAGCATCAAGTTTCTTACAGTATGCTAACGATCTAAAAGTAGTAAGGGCACAAACTGGTGCAGTTAACGCTGTTGACACTAGTGGTGCAGTACTAATTCGTGATACAGACCATTACTTGGCATCATACTCAGGTGGTTCAAATGGTAAAGGTGAGTGGGCTGCAAGAACTGCTGGTGCAGCTGGTAATTCGATTGGAATTTCCATTTGTGCGACTGCAACTGCATATGAACAAAACTTTGCTGGAAATGCTGGAACACTTGGAGTAACAACTGGTACTCCAGCTATTGGTGCAACTACCGTTGGAGTTGATAATGGTGGTGGTTCTGCTGGTGCTGGTGGAGCTGCATTTAGTGTAGGTGACATTGTTCACTTCCAAGAAGCAGACGGACAAGAGTATGAGGTTACTGGAATCTCAACTGATAATCTAACAATTAAACAATTAGACAATCCAAATGGTGGTGGTCTTAAAACTGCACTTTCAGCTGCAACTAATGTTCGCAGACGTTGGAGATTTTACGATTTATTTGATGGTGCGCCTGGCCAATCAACTTGGTCAGTGCAAAATGGTCGTGGAAATGGTGATGAATTACATATCGTAGTTTTTGATAAAACTGGTGATATCAGTGGTTTTGATGTCGATTCCGATGGTAATAGATTAAGTGCTGTTTTAGAAACATATTCAGGCTTATCTAAAAACCCAGTTGCAAAAACTACTCAAGGTGGTTCAAATTATTATCCAGATGTAATTTACAAACAATCAAACTTTGTTTACTGGATGGATCATAATACTAGTGGTTCTAATTGGGGTACAGATACCTCTTCATTGTATACTGCTGTCAATGTTCCCACTAATACAGATCTTGCTGGTGGAGTAGATGATTATGCTGTAACTGCTGGTGAATTACAAACTGCATATGATAAATTTTCTGATACAGAATCTTTAGATATCAATTTAATATTAGGTGGCCCATCAAGTATCGTTGCAGATACAAAAGAAGGTCAAGATACACACGTAACAATGCTTACAGACTTAGTTGAAAAACGTAAAGACTGTGTTGCTTTTGTTTCACCATATCGTTCTGCTACAGTAAATGTAACTTCTAACATTGTACAGGCAGATAATGTAATTGAAGCATTTGATTTATGTCCATCTTCATCTTACATGGTTTACGATAGTGGATACAAATATGTGTATGATAAGTACAATGATGTGTATCGTTTTGTACCGCTAAATGGTGATACCGCTGGACTTTGTGCAAATGCAGATAGAGTTGCTGATCCTTGGTTCTCTCCTGCTGGTTATAACAGAGGTGGAGTAAGAGGTGCAATTAAACTTTCTTTCAATCCTACACAGGCAGAAAGAGATCGTTTATATCGTGCAAGAGTTAATCCAGTTGTTAATTTCCCTGGCCAGGGTGTAACCCTCTTTGGAGATAAAACTGCTTTAACTAGACCAAGTGCATTTGATAGAATCAACGTAAGAAGATTATTCTTGGTTCTAGAAAAAGCAATTGCAACTGCGGCAAAATTCCAACTCTTTGAGTTCAATGATGAGTTTACAAGAGCTCAATTTAGAAATCTAGTTGAACCATTCTTGAGAGATGTGCAAGGACGTAGAGGAATATTTGACTTTAAGGTAGTCGCTGACGGTACTAATAATACTGGTGAAGTAATTGATAGAAATGAATTTATTGGAGATATCTTCATTAAACCAAATCGTTCAATTAACTTTATAACCCTAAACTTTGTAGCAGTACGAACTGGTGTTTCGTTTACTGAGGTAGGAGGTTAATCATGGCGAATATAGATGACTTTAAAGCAAACTTACTAGGTGGCGGTGCTCGTCCTAATCAATTTAGGGTAACTATTACACCACCTCCTGGCATTGCAATCGGATTAGATGTTCGTAGAACATCTTTCCTCGCAAAAGCTTCAAATCTTCCAGCACAAACTCTTGGAGAAATTCCAGTGCCTTTCAGAGGTAGAAATATCTACATTTCTGGAGACAGAGAGTTTGAAACTTGGACAACCACTTTCATTAACGATACAGACTTTATGATACGTAACGCTATGGAACTGTGGATGAATGGTATTAACGATCTTGCAAATAACACTGGTGTTATTGCAGCTGCAGATTACCAATCAGACTTGACGGTAGAACAACTTGACAGAGATGATACTGTATTGAAAACTTATATTTTCAAGAGTGCATTTCCACAGTCACTTGCAGCTATCGAACTTGCTTCTGATACAACCAATGCTCTAGAAGAGTTTGAAGTTACATGGAGATACCAGCACTTTGAAGCTTCTGGCGTAAACTTCTAATTTAAAACTACTAAATAGTAGAAAATAGGAGTTATTATGGCAGAACTTTTTGGGTTCAAAATTACTCGTAAAGATACGGATGAGAGGAAGAGTGAACAAAGTTTTACTCTTCCTACTCCAGATGACGGCACCATTGATGTTGCTGGTGGTGGATTCTATAGCTCTGTATTGGATACGGATGGTAGAACAAAGACAGATCAACAATTAATCACTCGATATCGTACTATAGCACAACAACCAGAGTGTGATGCAGCTATTGAAGATATCGTAAATGAAGGTATAGTAGCAAATGAAGCAGATATGCCTGTCTCTATTATTTTAGATAGATTACCATATCCAGAAACAATTAAAAGTAAAATAAGAAAAGAATTTGAAGAAGTATGTAGACTTTTACATTTTAATATAAAAGGACACGATATTTTTAGAAGATGGTATGTTGATGGAAGATTATTCTATCATAAAATAGTAGATACCAAAAATCCAAGAAAAGGTATCACTGAAATACGTTATATCGACCCTTTAAAAATTAAAAAGGTTAGAGAAGTTAAAAAAGAAAAAGCTTCTCCTGTTTTACCAGATATGGTTACAGGAACAGAAGAATACTATGTTTATCAAGAAAAGGCTGGATATGGACAAAATAGTTCATCCACTACATCTCAAGGATTAAAAATTACAAAAGATGCTATCACTTATGTTCCATCTGGTTTAATAGATGGTAACAGTGGTAAAGTTCTTTCTTATTTACATAAAGCAATTAAACCTGTCAATCAATTAAGAATGATTGAAGATGCACTTGTTATATATCGTATATCAAGAGCTCCAGAAAGACGAATTTTTTATATTGATGTTGGAAATTTACCAAAGATTAAAGCTGAGCAATATCTAAAAGATGTTATGAATCGTTATCGTAACAAACTGGTATACGATGCAAATACTGGTGAAATACGTGATG
>MDTB01111857.1_pt1 | contig 12373 bp, 14 predicted proteins | sample 811161 | NCBI WGS metagenome assembly MDTB01 (sample SAMN05326650, study PRJNA326480) | marine metagenome | isolation source: seawater | place: Mediterranean Sea | collected 2009 | reverse complement strand
CCATGTTTTTTTCCTTAATTTAATTGACAATAATCTATAGTTACGTAAACTTATCGAGTTATAGCAGATAAACAACATACATATCAAGTCTATAATAAAATATCATATATTGGGGGATTAAAATATGAGCCACACATCTTATGAAAATGCACGAGCGAGAGTTCAACGAAGTGAATTAGCAGTCCCAGGATCAGCTCCAAAAATGTTTGAAAAAGCACTTAATTCAGCGGCTGATTTTGTTTTTCTAGATTTGGAAGATGCAGTGTCTCCTAATGACAAGGTTACAGCTCGTGAGAACGTCATAAAGGCCCTTAAAGAAATGGATTGGAGAGGTAATGGTAAAACTATATCCGTTAGGATTAACGGCTTAGATACACATTATATGTATAGAGACGTTGTTGAAATAATGTGTCAAGCAGGTGAGTTTGTCGATACTTTACTCATCCCAAAAGTAGGTGTATCTGGTGACGTATATATGGTTGACTGTATGGTAAATCAAATTGAGCAAGAGAGAGGCCTTGAAAACAAAGTAGGCTTGGAATGCTTGATAGAAACAGCTTTAGGCATGGTTAATATAGAAGAAATAGCTCAATCGTCTAAACGACTTGAGGCACTTCACTTTGGGGTTGCGGATTATGCTGCTAGCCTTAGAGCAAGAACAGTTGTTATCGGTGGTTTAAATCCTGATTATCCAGGTGATCAATGGCATCATGGACTTGCTAAATTAGTTGCTACTTGCAGAGCATATGGATTAAGACCTATCGATGGACCGTTTGGTGATTTTAATGACCCTGATGGATATGTTGATGCAGCTAAAAGAGGAGCAGCAATCGGTATCGAAGGTAAGTGGGCTATACACCCATCACAAATTGAATATGCTAATGATGTTTTTTCGCCTCCTGCGAAAGAAGTCGAGAAAGCACATAGGATAATTGAGGAGCTAAAAAAGGCTGCAGCAGAAGGCAAGGGTGCAGCTCAATTGGATGGCAGAATGATAGACGCAGCATCTGAAAAAATGGCTGAAAATATCATAAATATAAATAACTTAATAGAATCAAAAAAATAATGAATATACATGAATATCAAGCAAAAGAAATACTAACTAAATATGGAGTTGCTACACCAAAAGGTGGTATAGCTTACAGCCCTGAAAACGCAAAAGATATGGCAACAGAACTCGGTGGTGACATGTGGGTGGTTAAAGCTCAGATACACTCAGGCGCGAGAGGTAAAGCTGGGGGTATTATAGTTTGTAAAAGTCATCAAGAAGTTTCAGACGCTGCAAACACATTATTAGGTAAAACTCTTGTTACAAATCAAACTGGTCCTGAAGGTTTAACAGTTTCAAGAATTTATGTTGAAGAAGCATCTGATATTAAAAAAGAATATTATTTAGGACTAGTATTTGATAGAAGCACAGAAAGCATAATGGTTGTTGCATCATCTGAAGGTGGCATGAGCATAGAAGAGATTGCAAAAGAAAAACCAGAATCAATTATAAGAGCAAAAGTTGAAGCTGCAGTAGGCATGCAAAATTTTCAAGCAAGAGAAATTGCTTTTGCTCTTGGGCTTGAAGCTAAGGCTATCTCTAGATGTGCTAAAGCAATAATGGGTTGTTATAAAGCGTTTAGTAGCTCAGATGCAACCATGGTTGAAATTAACCCATTGATATTAACAGGTGATGATCATATCCTCGCACTAGATTGTAAAATGTCATTTGATGATAATGCACTATATAGAATTCCAGAAATTGCTGAGCTCAGGGATAAGACTCAAGAAGATTCCAAAGAGACATATGCTCATGATAGAGGTTTAAATTATATAGCTCTAGATGGTGACATAGGCAATATAATTAATGGTGCCGGCTTAGCTATGGCTTCTATGGACATGATCCAATTAGCAGGTGGCCAACCTGCAAACTTTTTAGATGTCGGTGGTGGAGCCACACCAGAAAAGTTTGTAAAAGCATTTAAGCTTATTTCTGGTGATCCAAAAGTGAGAGTCATTTTGATTAATATATTTGCAGGCATCAATCGATGTGATTGGGTGGCTCAAGGTATTGTTGATGCTCTGAACCAAATTACTATAGAGCAACCTTTAGTCATAAGACTAGCTGGAACAAATGTAGATGAAGGTATGAAAATACTGAAGGATAGCAAGATAGATTATATTGAAGCTTCTACACTTGAAGAAGCAGCTAATAAGGCTGTTGCCGCACTACAAGATCTGGAGAAAAAATAATAATGGCTATACTAATTAACAAGGAATCTAAAATTATTGTACAGGGTTTTACAGGAAAAATTGGAACATTTCATGCAGAAGAAATGATGGAATATGGAACAAATGTTGTTGGCGGTGTTACACCTGGAAAAGGCGGACAAACCCATCTAGATAAACCAGTTTTTAATACTGTTAAAGAAGCAGTGAGTGAAACTGGAGCTGATTCAAGTATTCTCTTTGTACCGCCCGCTTTTGCAGCAGACTCAGCAATGGAAGCAGCAGATGCAGGTATCAAAACATTAGTTGCTATAACCGATGGTATACCAGCGCATGATATGATTAAGGTTAAACGCTATATGAGACGATATAAAAATGAAGATAGGATGACAATGGTTGGACCAAACTGTGCCGGTGTCATTAGTCCTGGTAAATGTATGTTAGGCATTATGCCAGGTCATATCTACAAAGAGGGAAATGTTGGCGTGATTGGAAGATCTGGAACATTAGGATATGAAGCAGCACAACAAATGAAAAATTTAGGGATAGGTATTTCAACAAGCGTAGGAATTGGTGGTGACCCAATAAACGGAAGTTCATTTAAAGATCATCTTGCAAAATTTGAAAATGATGATGAAACCAAAGTTATTTTAATGATTGGTGAAATCGGCGGACCTCAGGAAGCTGAAGCGGCAGAGTATGCAAAGAAAAACGTATCTAAACCAGTAATCGCATATATCGCTGGGCTTACAGCACCTAAAGGTAAAAGAATGGGTCATGCAGGAGCGATTGTAAGTTCCAAAGGTGAGTCTGCCGCAGATAAAGTAGAAATTCTACAAGCAGCTGGAATAACTATTGCAAAAAATCCATCTGTCATCGGTGATACGGTGGAATCAGTTTTAAAATCTCTATAAAGATTCATGAATACCTCAGGTCTAATTGATATAGGTGCTAATCTAACTCATCCTGAACTATATGATCAGTTGGATAAAATAGTTGATAATATATTATCATCAGACACAGAACTTGTTATCATAACCTCATCAAATATTCAGGATGCAGAGATCGCTTTAGAAATAATCAACAGATATCCAAAAATATTTTTTACTACGATTGGCTATCATCCGCATAATGCAAAAGACTTTAGACCGGAACATATATATGAAATTAAAAAATATTGTAAAAAAAATAAAGTTATAGCTATTGGCGAATGTGGTCTAGATTACTATAGAAAATATTCTTCAGTAGAACAGCAAATTTTTTGTTTTGAAAATCATCTTATGATTGCAAAAGATAATAATATGCCAGTTTTTTTACACGAAAGACATGCCCATAATGATTTCATCGATATCCTAAAAAAATATAAAGATAATATTGATAAAGCAGTGGTGCACTGTTTTACAGGAAACAAGAATGAATTAGAGGCTTATCTAGACTTAGGTTGTTATATTGGAATAACTGGTTGGATAAGTGACTTAGATAGAGGTCTGCATTTACATAATTTAATGAAATATATTCCTAAAGATAAATTAATGATTGAAACAGATTCGCCCTATCTAATACCGAAGAACCTACCTTTTAAGCATGATGGTATAAATCAACCTTCATACCTTAATTATGTTGCAGAAACTATTGCTGAATGCTTAAATAAAGATATAACTTATGTTAAAGATATATCAATTGAAAACACGAAAAGATTTTTTTCATTATGAGCGATAAAAAATTATCAAAATTAAAGTTACCAGAAAATAAGGTTAAACTATTATTGCATTCATGTTGCGCTCCTTGTTCTGGCGATATAATGAAGAGACTAATAGATTCTGCAATTGATTATACAATATTTTTTTATAATCCAAACATCCATCCACATAAAGAGTACTTACTGAGGAAAGATGAGAATCTAAATTTTGCGAACAAGCATAAAATTCCATTTATTGATGCAGACTATAACCCAAGAGCTTGGTTTGGAATTACAAAAGGCATGGAGCATGAACCAGAAAGAGGTAAACGATGTACTACATGTTTTGATATGCGTTTTATTAAAACTGCAGACTATGCACATGCTAACGGTTTCGACATAATCTCGAGTACACTAGGCATATCCAGATGGAAAGATATGAATCAAATAAATAAATCCGGACAGCTCGCTGCTTCAAAATATACTGGTATAAGCTATTGGACATATAATTGGAGAAAAGAAAATGGCTCTCAAAGAATGATAGAGGTCTCTAAAGATGAAAAATTTTATATGCAGGAATATTGCGGGTGCGTTTATTCTTTAAGAGATACTAATGAATGGAGAAAGAAAAATTTAAGGCCAGAAATTGAATTAGGAGTAAAATATTATTCGCATTCAAATAAAGAAACCTCCAATAATTAAAAAACCTATTATACTCAGCCAAGCTAGAAGTGATCTTGAAACCATTAATTGAGTAAATGTAATCATTTTAATTGTTTCATCTTTTGAATTATCATCGCTTTCTTTAAATGAAGCAATCCCTACAGAATTAATGATATTGATATTTGAATTATAAAAATCTTTTCTATCTTTAACAGATTTCCATTCATTTAAACAGAGTTCAAAATTTGCAACAACAGCAAAGGTAAAGGCGGTAATCCTTATTGGAAAATATTCGACAAATGATATTATAAGTTTAATGAATTTTTTAGATTTTTGGTCAACCTTTATTTGATCACTATATAGATAATTATCTAAAATTACATAAGCAAGACATCCTGATGGACCTAGTAATAAAAAAATAAAGAGTATCGAGAATATAGTTCTTACAGAATTATAAAAAGCATTACTTACTATGGATGAAATCTCAGTGCCTTTTTCAATAGGTAATATATAGTTTAATCTTTTAGATTCATCTAGTTCAATATTATTTTCTAGAGAAAATTTAAGACTTTCGAGTTTTTGATTAAATTCATTAGGTTTTAAGCAATATAGCAAAGTGACTAGCCCAAGCAGAAACGAAAAAAATGGATGTATAAAATTATATAAAAAATAATCTATGATGTTGAAAAAGAAAACTAAAACTATAGGAAATACAATATAAATATAAACTTTATCTAATTTATAATTCTTTATATAATCTTTGTACTTAGAAAAAGCCGAATCAATTACAAAAGTATCTTTCATATTAGATATAGGATCGTATATATACTCAAGAACTAGTGCAAAAAATATCATGAATGCAGTTATCATAAATTCATACCTTAATTCTATTCCACTCAAAATATGGACCAGGGTCATCTTTTCTATCTGGTGCCACTTCATTATGACCTATTATGTTCTCATCTACAATTTTAGGGTAAAAATCCTTTAGAGATCTGATAACTTCTTTTAGCACATCATATTGAATCTCAGTGTATCCAGTTGAAGAAGTGCCTTCTAGCTCAATTCCTATGGAATAATCATTACAATTTTTTCTATTTTTGTACTCTGATTCTCCCGCATGCCATGCTCTTAAATTAAAAGGCACAAACTGAATAATTTTTCCATCCCTTTTAATTAATAAATGGGATGATACTTTTATATTCTTTAAACATTTGAAAGAGGGATCTTTACTGATATCCAGACTATTGGTAAATAAGTCAATTATATTATCATTATCATAAGATCCAGCAGGTAAGCTAATACAATGAATGATAATAGTATCAATAATTACATCTTTTGGTCTTTCATTATGATTTGCTGATTTATGATAGGTAATATCATTAAATAAAGCAGTATTATTATCAATTTTAAGCATTTTTTATATAAGAACTCATCATTCGCTGATATTATGTTAACTAATCTTAATTATGCCAAATTTTTTAGTTAATACAGACACAAAATTGCAAAATATTATGGATGATTTACGTAAATCATCAGTTATTGGACTAGATACTGAGTTTATCAGAGAATCAACTTATTATCCTCAACTAGCACTTCTTCAGCTCAGCGATCATACAAATACGTACTGTATTGATATTCTAAGTATTCAAAATAATACGCTTATAGCAGAATTATTAATAGATAAAGATATTAAAAAGATTATTCATGCATCTAAGCAAGATTTAGAAGTTTTAAATCATTATTTTAATTGTTATCCTCAAAATATTTTTGATACACAAATAGCATATAATTTTCTAACATCTGATATTAGTATTAGTTACTCTAATCTAGTGAAAAATTATTTATCTGTAGAGCTCAAAGAGGGTTCATGGAGAACAGATTGGCTTAAAAGACCAATATCTGATGAAAAGATTGAGTATGCAGCTAATGATGTTAAATATTTAATTAATTTATATGAAATATTACATGCAAAATTATTAGAGACTGATCGTATTGATTGGTTCAACGAAGAGCAAGACATGGAACTTAGAAAATCTAATATTGTCACAGAGCCTGATTCATCTTGGGAAAAAATTAATCTGCCATCTAATCTAAAATCCTCACAATTGGAACATTTAAAGAGTCTATCTCGCTGGAGAGAGTTGAAGGCAATAACTAATAATATTCCCAAGAGATGGATTTTTAGTGATAGTGAGCTAATAAAAATAATTACAGCTCGAACAAATACTTTATCATCCATACTTGAAAATCTAAAACATTCTATGAGTAATGATGATAAAATTCATATACAATCAACCATGAGTAATCAAAACATTAAGTCAGATAATGTTAAAGTAAACATTGACGGTAATCTTTATAATGAACGAGTTAGTAGGTGTCATAAAATTTTGGAAGAGGTTGCTGAGAAATATAATCTTGCTGCAACCTTAATAGCTAATAAGCGTGATATTGATGCTTTCGCAAGAAATAAAGATTATGTCAAGTTTTTACAAGGCTGGAGATTTAAAATATTTGGCAAATTGGTACAATGAGTGATGCGTAAATATTCATCTCAAATAGTTGACGGAAAAGATCGATCTCCGAGTAGATCAATGTTAAGAGCTGTTGGCTTTAAAGATAAAGATTTTGAGTTACCTCAGATTGGTGTTGCATCAACGTGGAGTATGGTCACGCCATGTAATATGCATATAGATGAGCTGGCAAAAATATCTGCTAAGGCATTGGATAAGAATGGAGGAAAATCTATAATTTTCAATACAATTACCATTTCCGATGGTATTTCAATGGGTACTGAGGGGATGAAATATTCTCTAGTTTCTCGAGAGGTTATAGCCGACTCAATTGAGACTGTTATGGGGTGTGAAGGCCTTGATGGTTTAATTGCAATTGGTGGCTGTGATAAAAATATGCCTGCTTGTATTATGGCTATGGCTAGGTTGAATAGACCATCCATATTTATTTATGGAGGAACAATATTGCCTGGCATACATAAATCAAAAAAAATAGACATAGTATCAGTATTTGAAGCAGTTGGGAAAAATGCTAATAAAGAAATTTCGAATAATGAGCTATTACAAATAGAAAAAAAGGCCATTCCTGGCCCTGGATCTTGTGGTGGAATGTACACAGCTAATACAATGGCTTGCGCGATAGAAGCTCTAGGGATGAGTCTTACAAACAGTTCTGCACAGGTAGCAATATCATCATCAAAAAAAATAGATTGTAAGAATTCTGCAAAAGCATTAATGAATTGTGTCAAAAAAGATATTAAACCTAGAGATATTATTAATAAAAAATCTATCGAGAATGCTATAACAGTTGTAATGGCTTTGGGCGGATCAACAAATGCTGTCTTACATATGCTTGCTATAGCCCATTCTGCAGGCGTCAAGTTGAGCTTAAAAGACTTTGATAGGATTGGAAATAGAACTCCAGTATTAGCAGATTTAAAACCAAGTGGAAGATACTCAATGTCTGAATTGGTTAAGATAGGAGGAGTTGCACCTTTGATGAAGCTACTGCTTGAAAAGGGATTATTGAATGGGAACTGTATTACTGTAACAGGCAAAACATTATCTCAAAACCTTAAGAAAGTTAAACATTATCGAAAAAACCAGAAAATTATCATGACATTTGATAACCCTATTAAAAAAAATGGTCACTTGATGATTCTAAGGGGTAACCTTGCACCAAATGGTTCTGTTGCAAAAATATCTGGAAAAGAGGGTAATAAGTTTATTGGTATAGCTAAAGTTTATGACTCAGAAGAAAAAGCTCTCAGTGATATATTAAATAATAAAATTAAAAAAGGAACTGTTATTGTAATAAGATATGAGGGCCCAGTAGGTGGTCCCGGAATGAGAGAAATGTTGTCGCCAACTTCTGCAGTGATGGGGAAAGGCTTAGGAAATGATGTTGCGCTAATTACTGATGGAAGATTCTCTGGTGGTAGTCATGGTTTCGTAGTTGGTCACATATCTCCTGAGGCATATGTTGGTGGACCACTCGCAATCGTAAAAAATGGTGATGAGATTGAGATTAATTCATTAAACAAAAAGTTAAATTTAAACATATCCTCTATTGAACTTAAAAAGAGGATGAAGTGTTGGAAACAACCCAAGTTTGTTAGAAAAAGTGGAGTTTTATCTAAGTATGCCAAATTAGTTAGCCAAGCAGACGAAGGAGCAATAACTGTTGATTAAATTATCTATAGATCTTTAATTTCAGCTTTAAAAACTTTATTTACAATTTCATATAATTTTTCAAGTCTTTCAAGTGCGTTATTAGCAGCTATTAATTTATTTTTTGTACTGGAATCTAATGGTAAACATTCGGTTAATCTGAAACCTATCCATGTTGCATCAGAGTATCTTTCACTCTTATAACTTATGAAATTTTTAATACCTGGATAAATTCTTCTATAAAACTTTGATAGAATCAAGTACTTTTGAGGGATCATATATTCTTTTTCTTTAGGGATTTCTTCTATAGTACCGCATAAGAGGTCATTTTCATTCAACTTACAGTCTATGATATGTATTTTGGATTGTCCTGAAACAGTGATACCTAGTAAGCCATCCTCAAGTTGATCCCAATCAGTAATTTTTACATAACATCCATAATTATAAACATCATCAATATATTGTTTAGCAGAATTATTTCGTGTCAGTACAATACAAAAACCAGTATCATTTTTAATACAATCCTTAACCATATTTATATATCTTCTTTCAAATATTCTAAGAGGAAATATACCCCCTGGTAAGACTATGCTTTTTAATGGAAATAAAGGGATAGCTTCTTTTTTCATATCATTTTTTAACAAACTTTAATGCAATTGAATTAATGCAATATCTTTTACCTGTAGGTAATGGCCCATCATTAAAAACATGACCTAAATGTGCATCACATTTATTACATAATACTTCTTCTCTAATCATAAAATGCGAAAAATCTTTTTTAACCTTAACAGAGCTATCTTGAATCACATCAAAAAAACTAGGCCAACCTGTTCCAGATTCATATTTATTAGATGATGAAAAAAGAGGATTTCCACAGCAGACACAAATATATTCACCCATTTCCTTATTATCATATAGTTTTCCACTAAAAGGGGGTTCTGTGCCTTTTTTACGTGTCACATTGAACTGATCATCAGTGAGATTTTTTTTCCATTCCTCGGAGGATTTAATTATTTTCTTCATTTTCTATGTGTTCTCTTAGTAGTTTAGTACTTTTATTACTCATTATAAGAATAATATCAATATTACTTTTATTTTCTCTAATATACTGCAAAACTTTATTATAATTATCATATACATGTATCTTTTTACTTTTTAAAGTCCAGTTGGATAATTCAGATCGCACAACTATTGAATGATCTGAAGACTCAAGGGCTTTAGGTAGATTTTTTTTATGAGCACCCGAGATCATAGAATTAGATTTAATCTCACAAATAGAGAGAATTTTTTTATTTTTATAGTGCACTTTAAGAGATTTGATTGATCCTTCTATTTCTGTTGGATGATGCGCAAAGTCATCATAGATCATCATACAACCTTTTTTACTAACAAGTTCCATTCTTCTCTTTACACCTGTAAATTTCTTAATTGCATTAATACATTTTGACATACTTATTTTTATTTCAAGTGCCGTAAGAATCGCTAGTGATATGTTTTTATAATTATGGAGACCAAGCAAGTTAGTTTCTATTACAGACTTTTTATTTCCTTTGGAGAGGGTATATGTACTACTATCTTTTTTTAGTGACCAGACTGAATTATTTTTGCTCTTTTTAAGCGTTAAAGATTTTTGTTTGGACCAAATACCTCGATCTAATAAATCCTGAATATTTTTGTCATCATAATTGTATATAATGGTTCCACTTTTAGGAATAATTCTAATTAAGTGATGAAAATTTTTAACTATTGCATTTATATCTTCAAAAATATCTGCATGATCAAACTCAATATTATTAATAATTAAAATATTAGGCTTATAGTGAATATATTTTGATCTTTTATCAAAAAAAGACGTATCATATTCATCAGCCTCAATAACAAAGTATTTAGAATTTGTAAGTTTCGCTGGTGCACTAAAGTTTATAGGTTGTCCACCGATAAGATAGCTAGGGTTTAGTTTTGCATATTTCAATATCCATGCTACTAATGATGAAGTTGTTGTTTTGCCATGAGTTCCAGATACCGCAATGACAAATTTATTATATAATACATTCTCATATAACCATTGAGGTCCAGAAATATATTTTATTTTTGATTCAATTAGTTTTTCAATTATAGGCATACCACGTGACATGACATTGCCTACTATAATCAAGTCAAATTTTTTATTTAATATTTTCTGATCATACCCTTCTTGATATTTGATATTAGATTTCTCTAGAACAGATTTCATCGGATCATACAGATTTTTATCAGAGCCCGTGACCTGATGGCCAAGCTCTTTTGCAATGATAGCTATTCCTGCCATGAATGTGCCGCCAATACCAAGAATATGAATTTTCATGACGCAAGCACTTGAATAAAAATCATCATGAAGATCACGCAGACCATGCTGTGAAGTAAAGAAAAACCTAAGCCAATAGTCATACTTGTATCAAATGCATTTTTGAGAATGTGACCATTTACAAACCAAGCATATAAAGAAATTATCAAAAAAACTATTACAAGTGGCTCACCGGGCGAACTAATACCCATGGTAATTAAATTCGTAAAAAGCGCTACCAACGCATGTACTCCTAACATTCCAATGCATACTTGTAAATATCTAGAAGAATAGTTTGTGCTTTCACTTGACTTATCTTTAATATTCAAGCAAATCCGTATAAAAAGTAAAGTGACGAAAATATATATGAGCGCAAAAAATATGTTTACAGTGATATCTATATTAGGATCTACAGCCATCAGGCCTACAATGATATTAAGAATGATTATAATTTTCAATAAATTAGCGCTTGCAGGCAAGTCTTGCGGACCATTTGAGAAAAGCAGAATATTTAGAAATATCTTTAAATTAAATATCATATTAGTGTTATAATTACCTAAATATAAAGGATAACATATTGGATCAAAGTTCTATAATCAAATCTTATAAGAGAGTTTCAAGTTTTTATGACGTGACTTTTGGTCAGGTTTTTAGACCGGGACAAAAAGCTATCATCAAAAAAATGAATTGTGCTGAAACTGAAAATATCTTAGAAATAGGTATAGGTACAGGTTCATCGTTACAATACTATCCGCCCGAGACTAACGTTGTGGGTATTGATATTTCACCAGATATGCTTGAGCTCGCTAAAAAAAAGATAGCACAAGATAATATACCTAACAAACATATTCTTTTGATGAATGGCGAGAGATTATCTTTTCCAGACAATACTTTTGATAAAGTTGTAGGGATGTATGTAGTTTCAGTTACCCAAAACCCTCAAATCTTAGTTGAGGAAATGAAAAGAGTTTGTAAAAATGATGGTGATATCTATATTGTGAATCATTTCAGTACAAAGCAGGATAACCCCTTTATAAAAATGTTTGAAAAAGGGCTGATGCCTGTTAGTAAAATACTAGGTTGGAAACCATATTTCCCATTCGACGAGTTCAATGCATATGCTAATTTAGATGTGCTTGAAATGTCAAAAGTAAATTTATTTAATTATTGGAATATTATTCACGCTTCCAACAATAAATAACTAGCTAGCAGTTGCATCATCAATCATTTTTTTTAATTCACCAGATTCGTATAATTCTAGCGTAATATCACACCCGCCCACTAGTTCGCCTTTTATATATAATTGTG
>MDTB01196451.1_pt1 | contig 12374 bp, 24 predicted proteins | sample 811161 | NCBI WGS metagenome assembly MDTB01 (sample SAMN05326650, study PRJNA326480) | marine metagenome | isolation source: seawater | place: Mediterranean Sea | collected 2009 | reverse complement strand
TTTCTTAACAAGTTTTTGTTAAATTCAGGTTCTGTTGGTTGTTCTCTTACAATCACTTCTTGTGGTTCATCAAAATTAACGAACATACCAAGTTGATCCTGGAATATTCTTGCTGAATATGCAACTGCATCTTCAGCTGAAATAGATCCATTTGTCTCAACTTCCATAATAAGTTTATCATAATCTAAGGCTTTACCTTCTCTTGCTGTGCTAATTGAATACGAAACTTTTTTAACTGGACTAAAAAGAGAGTCAATTGCTATAAGTCCTAGTGGTGGCTCTTCTGGTTTGTTCATTTCTGCTGAAACATAACCTTTTCCATTACTTACAGTCATTTCCATATGAAAATTAGTATTTTCATCTAAATTACATATTACCAAATCTGGATTTAAAATTTCAATATCTGCTGATGTTGTAATATTTGAGGCTTTAATTTCACCAGGTCCTTTGGCATCCAAGATTAATTTGTTTGTAGTTTCTGAATTGCTTTTTAATGCCAATGACTTTACATTTAAAACAATGTCTGTAACATCTTCTCTAACACCTTTAATTGAAGTAAATTCGTGCAATACACCATCAATTTGAATTGCTGTAACAGCTGTACCTCTTATTGAGGATAATAAAATTCTTCTTAAAGAATTTCCTAAAGTAAGTCCGTAACCTTTTTCCAATGGTTCTGCTATGATCTTAGCATATGACTTATCATCACTCAAATTAACATCTAATTTAGGTGGTTTAATTAGTGACTTCCAATTTTTAATATTTACTTCAGTTGTATCCATTTACACTCTCCTTTTTTTTGGCGGTCTTGCACCATTGTGTGGCATTGGTGTTGTATCCTTAATTGAAATAATTTTAAATCCTCTTGCCTGCAATGCTCTTAAAGCGGTTTCTCTACCAGATCCTGGTCCTTTCACTTCTACTGATAATATTTTCATACCAACTTCTAAAGCTTTTACTGCAGCAGCGTCGGCAGCAACCTGAGCTGCGTATGGAGTTGATTTTCTTGATCCTTTAAACCCTTTTTGTCCAGCGGATGCCCAAGAAACTACATTCCCGTTTGTATCTGCAATTGAGACTATTGTATTGTTAAATGTAGATTGTACATAAGCAATACCATTAAGAATATTTTTTTTATTTTTTTTCTTTTTTGAGTAACTACTTTTTTTTGATTTTTCTGCAATTTGTTTTGTTGAATCTTTGTTTTCAGTTTTTTCTTTTGACATATTATTTTTTAAGTGGGGTTAATTTTTTACCAGCTATCGCAATAGCTTTACCTTTTCGAGTACGAGCATTACATCTTGTTCTTTGACCTCTCACAGGTAATTTTTTTCTATGTCGTGATCCACGATAAGACGCAAGATCTATCAATCTTTTTATATTAAGTGAAATATCACGTCTAAGGTCTCCCTCGACTGTAAATTTTTGATCAATTAATTCTCTTATTTTTAAAATCTCATCATCAGTCAATTCATTCACTCTTTTTGTAGACGGTATGTTCAATGAACTACAAATATCTTTTGAATTTTTATCACCAATACCATAAATATAAGTCAGACCAATTCTAACTAATTTATTTTGTGGAATGTTAACACCTGCAATACGAGCCATAATATGAGATAAAAATTTAGCCTTTTATATAAGATGTTCTTTCAAAGTCAATGTCTTAAACCATTAGAATTTGCTCAATTTTGCTTGATATTTCTTCAATTTTTTCATCTCCATCAATTTCATAAAAATTTGGATTTTTGGAATAGAAATCTAAAACAGGTTTAGTTGTTTCCATATATGTATCATATCTTTTAAGTATTGTTGCCATATTATCATCAGTTCTTTTTTCTAAAATTTTTCTTTTTTCTATTCTTTTTATAATTGTATTCTTTTTTACATTTAAAAAAAAAATAAAATCTACTTTTTGGTTCGAATTTTTCATTAATAAATCAAGATTTTTTGCCTGGCTTAATGATCTTGGGTAGCCGTCAAATATCAATGAATTTTTTTTTGTAGAGTCAAATATAATTTTTTTGATTAATTCATTTACTATTTCATCTGTTGCAAAATCTCCTTTAGATATAATATTTTCTATATCTTTACCTATATCAGTATTATTTTTAACTTCATTCCTTAATAGATCACCTGTTGAAACTTGATGTAAATTAAATTTCTTTACTATGTTAAGTGATTGAGTTCCCTTACCTGCTCCTGGTGGTCCAAAAATTATTACGTTCACCAGAATTATCTTCCAAATTTAGTTTTCTTAATAAGTTGCTCGTATTGAGAGCTCATTAATCTAGTTTGAACTTGTGTAACAGTATCAATTGCAACAACAACAACAATTAAAACAGATGCTCCACCTAAATAAAAAGGAATTGGGTAATTTGCTATTAAAAATTCTGGCATTAAGCAGACAAGAGTTAAATACAATGCTCCTATAGTTGTTAACTTAGTAAGAATTGTATCTATATACAATGCGGTACTCTCTCCTGGTCTGATACCAGGTATGAAGCCTCCATATTTTCTGAGATTTTCTGCAGTCTCATTAGGATTAAATGTTATCGAGGTATAAAAAAAGGTAAAGAATATGATACCAGATGCATACAAAATCATATAGAGAGGTTGACCTTGTGAAAAGTAGGAGGAAATATTTAAAAAAGTTTCGTTTTGTGAAACATTAAAGTTTGAAAATGTTACTGGTAACAACAATAATGCAGAAGCAAAGATTGCTGGTATTACACCAGCAGAATTTATTTTAAGAGGTAAATGAGATGATTCTCCTCCATACATTTTATTACCCATTTGCCTTTTTGGATAATTTATTAAAATTTTTCTTAATGCTCTTTCCATAAATACAATAAATAAAATAGTTAAAACAAGTAAAACAAATATAACTATTATCATTAATGTTGAAATAGCTCCTGTTCTCCCAAGTTCGAAAGTAGTAACTAAGGCTCTGGGAATTTCTGCAACTATGCCTGAGAAAATTATTAGTGATATTCCATTCCCGATACCTCTTTGAGTTATTTGCTCGCCCAACCACATTAAGAAAATAGTTCCAGCAACAATTGTTGTCACAGTTGAGATTTTAAAAAATAGACCAGGGTTTATTACTAAATCAGCTGAGGATTCTAAGCCTACAGCCAAGCCATATCCTTGAACTGTGGCTAATAATACAGTTCCATACCTTGTAATCTGTGTAATTTTTTGTCTACCAATCTCGCCTTGGGCTTTTAAATTTTTAAAATAATCAGTTACACCAGTTAAAAGCTGCACAATAATTGAGGATGAAATGTATGGCATTATACCAAGTGCAAATATTGCCATTCTACTTACAGCACCTCCTGCAAAAACATTGAACATTCCTAATAAGCCTTTTTGATTACTATCCATCATCACTTGGAGTTGCTCAGGATCAATTCCGGGTAATGGAACAAATGTTCCTAGTCTGTAAATAGATAATATAAATACTGTGAATAAAATTCTATTTCTTAAATCATTAGTTTGTGAGGACTCACTCATTTTTATTTAGGATTTTTAATTTTTAACACACCACCCATCTTTTCAATTTTTTGCTTAGCAGCAATAGATGAATAATTAGCTTCTATATCTATTTTTGATGTTAAATTTCCGTTTCCAAGAATTTTAAATTCCAAATATGATTTATTAATAATATTACTTTTCTTAAGTGTTTCTAAGTTTATAAGAATTGTAGTATCTATTTTTTTCTTATCAACAAAACTTTGTAATTGATCTAGATTAACTTTAGCTATTTTCTTTTTATTTATAGGATTAAAACCTCTTTTAGGTAATCTTCTGTAAAGAGGCATTTGTCCACCTTCAAAGCTTTTAATAGCAACTCCAGATCTTGATTTCTGTCCTTTGACTCCTCTTCCAGAAGTTTTGCCTTTTCCCGAACCAATACCGCGACCAAGTCTTTTTTTTGATGATTTAACTTTAACTGTATTATTTAACAAATTCATTATCCTCTTTTCTCAATAATTTCTGAAATTTTTTTATTTCTTATCAGCGAAATGTTTTTTGGAGAATTTTGTTTTGTAAGAGCCTTCATACAAGCTCTAATCACATTATGAGGATTTGCTGTTCCAAGAGATTTAGCAACGATATCTTTTATTCCAAGAACTTCACAAACAGCTCTAACAGCCCCACCAGCTATAATGCCTGTTCCTTTTGGGGCAGCTCTCAGTTTGATTTTTCCAGCACCGTCTTTACCAAAAATATCGTGATGTATTGTTCGTCCTTCTCTTAATGGTATTTGAATAAGATTTCTTCTTGCAAGTTCATTTGCTTTTTTAATTGCATCAGGAACTTGTTTCGCTTTCGCGTGTGCTACACCAATTTTTCCATTTTGATTTCCAACAACAACTAAAGCAGAGAAACCAAATCTCCTACCACCCTTAACAACTTTAGTAATTCTGTTTATATGAACTAATTTTTCAACAAATTCTGTATTTTTTTCCATTTTTTAAAATTCCATTCCATTTTTTCTAAGTTCTTCTGCTAATAATTTTACTCTTCCATGATATTTATAAATTCCTCTATCAAAAAAAACTTTTGTAATTTTTAAATCTTTTGCTTTTTTTGCTAATAACTCGCCAACTAATGCTGATAACTCTTTTTTATTTTTTTTTTGAGTTTTTATGTCTTTAGTATTTGATGATGCAAATGCTAAAGTTTTATTATTTACATCATCAATAATTTGAGCGCTAATATTTTTGGCTGATCTACTAACACACAATCTAAAACGATCTTTTGGAGATACCTTTTTAACTTTGTTACTAACTCTAAACTTTTTTCTTTCGATTTTTGTAATCTTCATTATTTCTTTTTTCCTTCTTTTCTTAAAATATATTGACCTTGTTCTTTAATACCTTTGCCTTTATAAGGCTCTGGTGGTCTAATACTTTTTATTTCTGATGCTACCATTCCAACTTTTTGTTTGTCATTCCCAGAAATTTTAAGAATATTTTGTTTTTCAACAAGTATTTTAATACCCTCAGGAATATCAAAATTTATATCATGACTAAAACCTAACTGCAGATTAAGTACATTTCCCTTCAATGCAGCTCTATATCCAACACCTGATAACTCAAGAATTTTTTCATAACCTTTGCTAGTACCAATAATAGCATTATTTATTAAACTTCTATTCATACCCCAAAGTCTCTTTGTATCTTGATTTTTTTTCTTTGGTTTAATAGAAACATTTTCTCCTTCTTTAATAATAAGTTCAAAGATGTCTAAATCTATATTTAGTGATTTTTTTCCAAGTGGTCCCTCTATATTTAAAATATTACCACTTAAAATTACTTTTACTTTATCAGGGATTGATATACTTATTTTACCAATTTTAGACATTAAAATACCTTACAGATTATTTCTCCGCCAACTTTTTGTTTTCTTGCATCAATATCAGTCATAACTCCTTTTGGAGTTGAAATTATAGCAATTCCAAGACCATTATTTACTTTTGGTAGACTTTCTGCACTAGAAAAAATTCTTCTTCCTGGTTTAGAAACTCTTTCAATTGAACTTATTACGGGATTGCCTGAGTTATACTTTAAACTAATGTGCAAATTTGCTTTATTTTGTTCTGATTTTATCTCATAATCAATTATATATCCTTCTGACTTTAGTATTTCAGCTATTTTTGTTTTAAATTTTGATGAAGGAAGCTCTATTTTCTTATGATTTCTCATTTGAGAATTTTTTAATCTTGCTATCATATCTCCTATTGGATCACTTAAACTCATAATATCCTTTCTACCAACTTGATTTTACCATACCAGGAATTTTACCTTGTAAGCCTAATTGTCTTAATGCAATTCTTGATATTTTTAATTTACGATAAACCCCATGTGGTCTACCTGTTATTTGACATCTATTTCTAATTCTTATTTTTGATGAATTTCTTGGGAGTTTTGACAATTTTTGTTGCGCTTTGAATCTTTCCTCAAATGTGAGTTTTTTATTCATTATAATTTTTTTAAGATCTCTTCTCTTTTTTAAATATTTTTCTGACAATTTTATTCGTCTATTATTTTTGTTTACAGCACTTAGTTTAGCCATTAATTAAACCTACCTTCCTTGAATGGAAAATTTAATTTTTTTAGAAGCTCGAAACTATGTTTTTTATCAATAGATTTTATAACTATTGTAATATCCAAACCTCTTATTTTGTCTACTTTATCAAAATTTACTTCTGGGAATACAATCTGCTCTTTTATTCCAAAAGTATAATTTCCAAATTTATCAAAACCTTTTGAATTAAGTCCTCTAAAATCTTTTATTCTTGGTAAAGCTATATTAATCAATCTGTCAATAAACTCATACATTTTATTTTTTCTTAATGTTACTTTTAATCCTGAATTAGTATTTTTTCTTGTTTTGAAATTAGCTATTGATTTTTTAAATTTGGTAATAACTGGTTTTTGGCCAGTTATACTTGCAAGGTCTTCTTGACAGGAGCTTAGTATTTTTGAATCATTTCCCTCTATACCCAACCCCATATTGAGAACAATTTTTTCTATTTTGGGTCCCATGTATATATTTTTGTAACCAAACATCTCTTTTAGACTTGGATTAATTTCATTTAAAATTATTTGTTTAATTCTTGGTTCCATTATTTTTTAACCTCAGCGCTCTTTTCTTTTTCAATATTCTTTAAATTTGACAAGTGTACAAAATTCTCTTTGGAAACTATTCCACCCTTTTTTTCTTTTGTGGTTTTTACGTGTTTTTTAACAATATTTACTCCTTTAATTTTGGCTCTATTATTTTTTCTATCAATTTCTATTACTTCCCCATCTTTATTTTTATCTTTTCCAGTTAGAATTTTTACTTTAACACCTTTTTTAATCATTATAAGACCTCCGGTGCCAGTGATATTATTTTCATCTGTCCTCTATTTCTTAATTCCCTAGTTACAGGCCCAAAAATTCTTGTACCTATTGGTTCTCCTTTATCATCAGTTAATACAGCAGCATTATTATCGAATCTTACTTTTGATCCATCATTTCTATGTATGCCTTTTTTTACTCTCACTACTACAGCTTTATGTACAGAACCTTTTTTTACTTTACCTTTAGGAATTGCTTCTTTTACAGCTACTACTATTGTATCTCCAATACTGGCATATCTTCTTTTAGATCCACCAAGAACTTTAATACATTCAATTTTTTTAGCTCCAGTATTATCTGCTACGGATAATTCTGTCTGTACTTGTATCATTTTAAAACTCCTATAACTTCAAATTTTTTATTTTTAGAAAATGGTCTACTTTCCCTAATAGAAACTTTATCTCCTATTTTAAATTTATTTTCTTCATCATGAGCATTATATTTTTTTCTTGCTTTCATAACTTTTTTTAGAATTGGATGTTGATATTTTCTTTCAACTAAAACAGTTATAGTTTTATTGGGTTTATCACTAACTACTATTCCATTTAAAACTTTTTTAGGCATTATTTCCCTCTATATATGTTTTTAATCTTGCTATGTTCTTTTTTGTTTCTCGTATTTTAGCTGGATTTTTTACTTGCCCATTAACCTTTTGAAATCTGAAATTAAATAGATCTTTTTTAAATTTTTCTAAATTTTCTATTTTTTGTTTATTCGTCAATTTTTTTATCTCTTTTTTTTTCATTTATATTCTCTTTATAAATTTACATTTTATTGGAAGTTTAGCTGAAGCTTTATATAGAGCCTCTTTTGCTATTTCCTCCGAGACTCCATCAACTTCAAATAAAATTCTTCCTGGCTTAACTCTGCACGCCCAAAATTCTGGAGATCCTTTACCTTTTCCCATTCTAACTTCTGTGGGTTTCTTTGATACTGGTATGTTTGGAAACATTCTAGTCCATACTCTTCCTTGTCTCTTCATATGTCTAGTTAGTGCAACACGTGCAGCCTCAATTTGCCTAGATATAATTCTCTCTGGCTGAACTGCTTTTAATCCGAATGAACCATAATTCATCAAGTTGCATCTGGATGCGTTGCCATGAATTCTTCCTTTGTGTGCTTTTCTAAATTTCGTTCTTGTTGGTTGTAACATGCTTATGTTTTATTCCTTTCTTGACTAAATTCTTTAGTAAATATCTCCCCTTTATAAATCCATATTTTAATACCTATTATACCATAAGTAGTTAATGCCTCTGCTTCTGAGTAATCTATATCTGCTCTGAGTGTGTGTGAGGGTATACTTCCTTCTCTTAACCACTCTGTTCTAGCAATCTCATTTCCACCTAATCTTCCACTAATTGATACTTTTATTCCTTTGGCTCCTAGTCTTAAAGCTGATTGCATGGCCCTTTTCATTGCTCTTCTATATGAAACTCTTTTGACTAGTTGTTGAGCTATATTCTCAGCTACTAAATAACTATTTGTCTCCGGTTTTTTCACCTCTTTAATATTTAATACAACCTCATTTGAAGTCAATTTTGATAAATTACCTTTTATTTTTTCAATATCTGTGCCTTTTTTTCCAATAACAAATCCTGGTCTAGATGTGTAAATTGTTACAAAACATTTTTTGGTTGTTCTTTCTATCATGACTTTTGAAACGCCAGAATTTGTAACATTTTTCCTTATGTGCTCTCTAATTTTATAGTCTTCAATTAAATTGTTTCCAAAATCTTTTTTCTTTGCATACCAAACAGAGTCCCAGCCTCTATTAATACCTAATCGCAAACCAACTGGATTAACTTTTTGTCCCATGACTCTCCTTTTGTTTTGCTTGTTCTGTTAAAATTATTGTTAAATTAGAATATGGCTTCATTATCTCTGCTGCTCTCCCTTTCGCCCTTGCTCTAAACCTTTTCATTACAACTTGTTTTCCACAGTAAGCCTCTTTCACAACAAGTTTATCTATATCATATTGATAATTGTTTTCTGCATTAGCTACAGCTGATGATATTGTTTTTTTAATATCTTTTGATATTCTCTTTTCTGAAAATGATAAGTCTCTAATTGCAATATCTACTTTTTTTCCAACAATTGATTTTAAAATTGGGTTAAGTTTTCTTGTGCTAGATCTTACGTTTTTATTTACTGATTTTACAGTTTTAGTATCAATTTTTTTTTTCAATTTTGACATTATTTTTTTGCTCCACCTTCAACTTTTGCTTTTTTATCTGCTGGTGTATGACCGAAGAATTGTCTAGTTGGTGCAAATTCTCCTAATTTATGGCCAACCATGTCCTCTGATATTGTTATGGGTATAAATTTTTTACCATTATAGATTAAGAAACTAATACCCACAAAATCAGGTATTATAGTTGATTTTCTCGACCATGTTTTAATAGGTTTTTTTACACTATCATTTTTAAGCTTTTCCACCTTCTTTATTAAACTTTCTTCTACAAACGGTCCTTTCCAAACTGATCTAGCCATATTTTATGCTCTCTTCTTCTTTCTTCTTCTTATTATAAATTTATCCGTTCTTTTGTTATCACGTGTTTTTAACCCTTTAGCAGATTGGCCCGTAGGTGATACTGGATGTCTACCGCCTGCAGATTTACCTTCTCCACCACCGTGTGGGTGGTCCACTGGATTTTTAACTACACCTCTGGTATGTGGTCTAATACCTAACCATCTAGATCTACCAGCTTTACCTATTTTGATATTTTTCTGATCCGGATTGGACAAAACACCTATAGTTGCCATTGAGTTTGAATTTATTTTTCTTACTTCACCAGATGCCATTTTTATAATTGAGTAATTTCCATCTATACCAGATATTGAAACAGATGTGCCTGCAGATCTAGCAATTTTACCACCTCCACCTGGGTTTATTTCTACGTTATGTATGTCAATACCAACTGGTATATCTTTTAATGGAAGGCAGTTTCCAACCTTTATTTCTGAATTTGAACCATTTGTAATTTTATCACCTACCTTAATATCTTTTGGTGCTAAATAGTAAAATCTTTCACCATCTTCAAATTTTACAAGCATGATATGGCAAGATCTATTTGGATCATATTCAATTCTCTCGATCTCTCCAATTGTTTCTAATTTCTTTCTATAGAAGTCAACTTTTCTATATTTATGTTTGTGACCGCCACCATGATTTCTTGAGGTTATACGACCATAATTATTTCTACCTTTAGAAGAATTATTTGGTGAGGTAAGAGCCTTAAATGGTTTACCTTTCCATAGTCCTTCTCTGCTAACAAGTATAGTGCCTCTTGTTGACTTAGTGTAGGGTTTAAAAGTTTTTAATGCCATTTCTATTAAATTCCAGTTGTTAGATCTATATTTTGACCTTTTTTTAATGTGATGATTGCCTTTTTGTAACCCTTTACTTTAACTTTTTTGCCTCTGGTAGTTTTAATTCTAGTTTTTTTATTTATAATATTAACTTTTGTTACATTAACTTTAAAAATTTTTTCAATATTGAGTTTTAAATTCTTTTTGTTAGCTTTAGAATTTACTTTAAAAATAATTTTATTCTGTTCTGAGAGATTAGTTGACTTCTCAGTAACCAGAGGTGAAATTATTTTATCGTATAGATGAAGTTTTTCCATGATTAAAATCTCATTTCTAATTCTTTAATTGATGTTTCAGTAAATATTATTTTTTTAAATTTTGCTAAATCATATGCACTAAAGTGATTTATGTCTGTTATTTTTACATTTGGAATATTTCGTACTGATTTGTAAATATTATCTTTTGATTTTTTATCAGCAATAATTATTGAATTTTTTGCCTCAAACTTAATAAGTATATTATTCATTTCTTTTGTTTTTAAAATTTCTTTTTGAAAATCATCTAAAATTATTAGATCGTTTATTTTATTTTTTTGTGTGATTAATGAAGCTACACTTAATTTTTTTTCACTTTTATTTAATTTTCTTTTTTTGTAATTTAGCTCCCCTTTTGGTCCATGAGCTACGCCACCTCCAACAAAAATTGGAGCTTTTTTACTAGCGTGTCTTGCGTTACCTGTACCTTTTTGTGCATAAATTTTTGAAGTAGAGCCTTTAATTTCATTTTTTTGCTTTGTTTTAGCCTTTCTGCCTTTATAATTTGCATTAGTTTTATAAAGAACATTACTTACTAGTTTATTGTTAATTTTTGCAGAAACTATTTTATCAGAGATATCAATAGTATTTTTTTTTCCATTAATATTATGTTTGTCTATTTTCATTATTTATTTTTTTTATCTTTAGATTTTTTTATTTTTTCTAAAATTTCAATTTTTTCTAAAATTGTTAATTTTTTGATATTTTTCACTGATTTTTTTAGTAGAACTTCTGAATTTTTTGATCCTGGTATCGATCCTTTTAGATAGATCAATTCATTATCTAGATCAGTTCTAATAATTTCTAGATTTTGGATAGATCGCATTTTATCTCCCATATGACCAGCCATTTTTTTTCCCTTGAATACTTTTCCAGGATCCTGATTTTGACCTGTTGATCCATGTGCTCTGTGAGAGATTGAAACACCATGCGAAGCTCTTAAACCACCAAAATTATGTCTCTTCATAGCACCTGCAAAACCTTTTCCAATTGTCTTTGATCTTACGTCTAAAAATTTAACGTCTTTAAAAATCTCCAAACCAAATTCATTTCCCTCTTTGTAGTGGTCTAGATCTTTTACTCTAAATTCTTTAAGTATTTTTCTAGCTTCAGTATTTTTTTTCGCAAAATATCCTTTCATTGGTTTACTTAATTTTGAACTTTTGATTTTACCAAAACCAATTTGTACTGCAGTATAGCCCCTGTTCTCTTTGTTTATTAATTGGATAACTCTTCCCTTTTCAACTTTTAATACAGTTACCGGCACAGACATTCCAGTTTTATAGAATTCTCGTGTCATACCTATTTTTTTTCCAATTAACGAAATGTCACTCATTATATTTTAATCTCCACGTCAACACCTGATGCTAAATCTAATTTCATTAAGGCTTCCACTGTAGCTGGTGTTGGCTCTATAATATCAATTAATCTTTTGTGGGTTCTAGTTTCAAATTGTTCTCTACTTTTTTTATCGATATGTGGTGATCTTAATACCGTATATTTCTCTTTTTTTGTTGGTAAAGGTATTGGACCTTTTATGTTAGCTCCTGTCCTTTTGACAGTGTTTACAATTTCCTCTGTGGATTGATCCAAAACTTTATTATCGTAAGCTCTGAGTTTGATTCTTATATTTTGCTTTTCCATATTAACCTGTTTTTTTTGTTACTTCATCTTGTACGTTTTGAGGCACTTTGTCATAGTGATCAAAAAACATTGAATATTGTGCTCTTCCTTGGGACATTGATCTTAAATTGTTAATATAGCCAAACATATTTGCTAGAGGTACCATTGCAGTTATAACCGTAGCATTTCCTCTTTGTTCCTGAGTACTTATTTG
>MDTB01117253.1_pt1 | contig 12374 bp, 8 predicted proteins | sample 811161 | NCBI WGS metagenome assembly MDTB01 (sample SAMN05326650, study PRJNA326480) | marine metagenome | isolation source: seawater | place: Mediterranean Sea | collected 2009 | reverse complement strand
TTTGAAGTTAGAGATGTTCATCCTACCCATTATGGAAGAATATGCCCAATCGAAACACCTGAAGGTCCAAACATAGGATTGATTAATAGTCTTGCAACATACTGTAGAGTAAATAAATTTGGCTATATTGAAAGTCCGTATAAAAAAGTTATTAAAGGCAAAGTTACTAATGAAATTAAATATCTTTCAGCTATAGAAGAAGAGAAGTTTACAATCGCTCAAGCAAACTCAGTTTTAGATAAAAATGGATCTTTCGAGGAAGAGTTAGTTGCTTGTAGAAAGAACTTAAATTTTCAATTATCAAATAAAGATAATATAGACTACATTGATGTATCTCCAAAACAGCTAGTCTCAGTAGCAGCAGCTTTAATTCCTTTTCTTGAAAATGATGATGCTAATCGTGCTCTTATGGGCTCAAACATGATGAGGCAAGCAGTTCCCCTACTAAAACCAGAGTCGCCTCTAGTTGGAACAGGCATAGAATCCGATGTTGCTTTAGACTCCGGGGTAACAATTGTTGCAAAAAGAAGTGGCGTGGTTGACAAAATTGATGGAAAAAGAATTGTTGTTAAGGCAACTGAAGTTAAAGATTTATCACAGTCCGCCGTTGATATTTATAATCTTTCTAAATTTAAAAGGTCTAATCAAAACACATGTATAAATCAAAAACCTTTAGTTAAAGTTGGTGATGAAATTAAAAAAGGAGATATAATTGCAGACGGTCCTGCAACAAAACTTGGTGAATTAGCTTTAGGAAAAAATGTAACAGTAGCATTTATGCCATGGCAAGGTTACAACTTTGAAGACTCTATTTTAATATCGGAAAGGTGCGTAACTGATGATGTTTTTACTTCAATTCATATTGAAGAATATGAGTCAATGGCTCGAGATACAAAATTAGGAGCTGAGGAAATAACAAGAGATATTCCAAATGTTAGCGAGGAAAGCCTAAGAAATTTAGATGAGTCTGGAATAGTTTATGTTGGGGCTGAAGTAAAACCAAGTGATATATTAGTGGGAAAAGTTACTCCTAAAAGTGAAACCTCATCTAGTCCAGAGGAAAAACTTTTAAGATCTATTTTTGGTGAAAAAGCCACAGATGTTAGAGATTCTTCATTAAAACTTCCTTCTGGAAGCGCAGGTGTTGTTATTGATGTTAGAGTTTTCAATAGACACGGAATTGAAAAAGATGAGAGATCTATAGCTATAGAAAGATCAGAAATTGAATTAGTTCAAGAGGATAGAAAAGTTGAAGAGGAGATTTTAAATAGAAATATAAAATCAAGAGCCACGGATTTATTAAAAAACCAGTCTATTGATAAAAGCTATAAAGAATTTAAGGCTGGCTTAACATTAAATGATAATGACCTACAAAATTTAGGCCTTAAAGATTTATGGAAAATTTCATTTAAAGACGAAAAAATTAGTGAAAATATTTTAAAACTTAAAAACCAATATGAAAATGCTTTAGAAGATATAAATTTACGGTTTGACGATAAAGTTAGCAAAATTCAACAAGGTGATGATTTATTACCAACAGTTATGAAAGTAGTAAAAGTTTTCGTAGCAGTAAAAAGAAGGCTTATGCCAGGTGATAAAATGGCAGGAAGGCATGGCAATAAAGGAGTTGTAAGTAAAATAGTTCCCGTTGAGGACATGCCATATATGGAAAATGGAAAACCCGTAGATATAGTTTTAAATCCTCTTGGAGTACCAAGTAGAATGAATGTGGGCCAAATACTTGAAACACATCTTGGCTGGTCTTGTTCTGAATTAGGCGATCAAATTAAATCTCATTTAAAAAATTTTGAAAATGAGTTTGAAGAGCTTAAAAATAAGTTAAAAGAGATATATGGAAAAGAATATTATGATATTGTTATATCAAAATTATCGAAAAAAGAAATATTTGAATTAGTAAAAAATATTTCTAATGGCATACCAATCGGCACACCTGTTTTCGACGGCGCATCGACCAAAGACATAACAAAGATGTTAGACTTAGCTAAACTTCCATCCAGTGGACAAACTAATCTATGGGATGGAAGAACTGGAGAACAATTTGATAGACCTGTAACAGTTGGGACTATTTATATGTTAAAATTAAATCATTTAGTTGAAGATAAAATTCATGCGAGATCAACAGGACCTTATAGTTTGGTAACTCAACAACCTTTAGGAGGAAAGGCTCAATTAGGAGGACAAAGATTTGGCGAAATGGAGGTCTGGGCTTTAGAAGCCTACGGAGCTTCATATACACTTCAAGAAATATTAACAGTTAAATCTGATGATGTTGCTGGACGAACTAAAGTATATGAGACAATTGTCAAGGGAAATAATAATTTTGAGTCAGGAGTACCCGAGTCTTTTAATGTATTAATTAAAGAAATTAGAGCCCTAGGACTTAACATAGAATTAAATTAAAATGGAAAAGAATATAACTAAAAATTTTGATAACAAAAATCTTGCATCTGAAAATAATTTTGGAAGTATTAAAATTACTTTAGCTAGCCCTGATAAAATCAAATCTTGGTCATTCGGTGAAATAAAAAAACCTGAGACTATAAATTACAGAACTTTTAGACCAGAAAAAGATGGTTTATTTTGCTCAAGAATATTTGGGCCTGTAAAAGACTATGAGTGCCTTTGTGGAAAGTATAAAAGAATGAAGTTTAGAGGAATAATTTGTGAAAAGTGTGGTGTAGAAGTCACTAAATCAAATGTTAGGCGTGAAAGAATGGGGCATATTGATTTAGCATGTCCTGTAGCTCATATTTGGTTCTTAAAATCACTTCCAAGCAGAATATCTTTAGCTATTGATATGAAACTAAAAGAAGTTGAAAAGGTTCTTTATTTTGAAAGTTTCATCGTTATTGAACCTGGATTAACTAAATTAAAAAAAGGTCAACTTTTAAGTGAAGAAGAACTTATAAAGTCTCAGGATGAATTTGGAGAAGACGCTTTTACTGCTGGCATAGGAGCTGAAGCAGTTAGAGAAATACTTATTAATCTTGATCTCCAGTCCGAACAAAAAAAGCTTAGAGAATCTTTAAAAGAAGTAAAATCAAAAGTAACTGAAGAAAGAACAATTAAAAGATTAAAATTAATAGAGTCTTTTATTAATTCTGCAAATAAACCTGAATGGATGATTTTGACCACTGTTCCAGTTATTCCACCAGAATTAAGACCATTAGTTCCTTTAGATGGTGGAAGATTTGCTACTTCAGATCTTAATGATTTGTATAGACGAGTAATTAATAGAAATAATAGACTAAAGAGGCTTCTAGATCTAAAAGCTCCAGACATTATAGTTAGAAATGAAAAAAGAATGCTCCAAGAGTCTGTTGACGCTTTGTTTGACAACGGAAGAAGAGGTAGAGTTATCACTGGAACAGGAAAAAGACCTTTAAAATCTTTAGCTGAGATGCTTAAAGGTAAACAAGGAAGGTTTAGACAGAATTTACTTGGGAAAAGAGTAGATTACTCGGGAAGATCAGTAATTGTTGTAGGCCCGGAACTTAAATTACATCAATGTGGTCTTCCAAAGAAAATGGCTTTAGAACTTTTTAAACCTTTCCTATATGCCAGATTAGATAAATTGGGTTTAGCTACAACTATCAAGCAAGCTAAAAGATTGGTAGAAAAGGAAAAAAGTGAGGTTTGGGATGCTCTTGAACATATTATTAGGGAACATCCTGTAATATTAAATAGGGCGCCAACTCTTCACAGATTAGGTGTTCAAGCATTTGAGGCAAAGTTAATTGAAGGTAATGCTATTGAGCTTCACCCGTTAGTTTGTGCTGCTTTTAATGCAGACTTTGATGGGGACCAAATGGCAGTGCACATACCGTTAAGTCTTGAAGCACAACTAGAAGCAAGAGTACTTATGATGTCTACAAATAATATTTTAAGCCCATCTAATGGAAAACCGATCATAGTGCCAAGCCAAGATATAGTACTTGGTATTTATTATCTATCTCAAGCTTCCAAATCAGAAAAACCAAAGGGAATATTTTCTAATATTGATGAAATTGAACAAGCTTTAGAAAATAAATCAATAAGTCTACATACTAAAATTATTTCAATATTTGAAACTGTTGATCAAAACAATAAAGTAATGAAGCAAAAATATACCAGCACAGCTGGAAGATTTTTATTGGCAAATTTATTACCGAAAAACCCTAACATAAAATTTACTTTAGTTGATAGATTATTGACTAAAAAAAATGTTTCTGAGGTGATTGACACAATTTTTAGATTTTGTGGACAAAAAGAAACAGTTATTTTTTGCGATAGAATTAAAACTTTAGGATTTAAACACGCCTTTAAAGCAGGAATTTCCTTTGGTAAAGATGATTTAATAATACCTAAAACAAAAGAAAATTTAATTAATGAAACAAAAAAGAGAATTGAGGATTATGAGAAGCAATATTCAGACGGACTAATAACAAGAGGGGAAAAATACAATAAAGTTGTAGACATATGGTCAAAATGCACTGATACGGTAGCAAATGAAATGATGAAAGAAATTTCCTCTGCTGAAAAGGTTTATGAGAATGATAGAATCGAAACTAATTCAGTTTATATGATGGCAGACTCTGGTGCTAGGGGATCTCAGGCGCAAATGAAACAGTTAGCAGGAATGAGAGGACTAATTGCGAAGCCATCAGGTGAAATAATAGAAACCCCAATTATATCAAACTTTAAAGAGGGCTTATCTGTTTTGGAATATTTTAATTCAACTCACGGCGCAAGAAAAGGATTGGCAGATACAGCTTTAAAAACTGCCAACTCTGGCTATCTAACCAGAAGACTGTGCGACGTTGCGCAAGATGTTCAAGTAACAAAAGCCGAGTGCGATCCAAAAAAAAGATCTTCAGTAACAATTTCTGAAATAATAGAAGGTGGAAATATTTTAGTGAGTTTATCCGAACGAATTTTAGGAAGAGTGATAGCTGAAGATATAAAAAATCCTGTCACTGGAGAAGTTATAATTAATAAAAGCAAATTAATTGATGAGTTTGACTGCGAAAAAATAGACGCAGCTGGTGTAAAATCAGTAAACGTTTATTCTGTAATAACTTGCGCATCAACAAAGGGAGTTTGCCAAATTTGTTACGGTAGAGATTTAGCAAGAGGAAAATTAGTAAGCATTGGTGAAGCAATAGGTATGATAGCGGCTCAATCAATTGGAGAGCCAGGTACTCAACTTACTATGAGAACCTTCCACGTTGGGGGAACGGCTCAAATTAAAGAAGAGTCTCAAATTGTGTCTCAGACAAAAGGTAAACTTAAGATTATTAATAAAAATCTTATAGAGGATTCAAAAAAAAATATGATTGTTATGGGAAGAAATACTCAATTAAGTATTGAGGATGAAAATAATAGACAGCTTGCGATTTATAAAGTTAATTATGGATCTAAACTTTTCTTTAAGGATGGAGACAAAATAGAAAAAGGTAAAAAAATTGCTGAGTGGGATCCTTATACTTTACCAGTTATAGCTGAGACTTCTGGTATTGTTAATTATATGGATTTAGTTGAAGGAACTTCTATTACTGAAACATTAGATGATGCAACAGGCATATCATCGAAATCAGTAACCGATTGGAAATCAGTAAGTAAAAATTCTGAATTAAAACCAAGACTTACATTGAGAAGTGACAAGGGTGAAATTATAAAAAAAGCAGACGGTAATGAAGCTAGATATTATTTAGTACCTGATACAATTTTATCTGTAAAAGATGGACAAAAAATTTCAGCTGGCGATGTATTAGCTAGACTTCCAAAAGAAACATCAAAAACAAAAGATATTACAGGTGGCTTACCACGTGTGGCAGAACTTTTTGAGGCCAGAAGACCTAAAGATAGCGCTATCATCGCAGAAAATGATGGAGTAATAGAATTCGGAAAAGAAGTAAGAGGTAAACAAAAAATATCTATAGTTTCTTCAAAAGGCGAAACATCTAATTATTTAATACCAAAAGGCAAACATGTTAATTTCAATCAAGGTGAAAAAATTAAAAAAGGAGAGTATTTACTTGATGGTAGCCCTGCACCACACGATATTTTAAGAATATTAGGAGTTGAAAGGTTAACCGAGTATTTTGTAAGCGAAGTCCAAGAAGTTTATAGATTACAAGGCGTTGTTATCAACGACAAACATATAGAAACAATAGTAAGACAAATGCTAAAAAAGGTGGAGGTAAAAGATCCTGGAGACTCTGAATTGTTGCTTGGTGAAATTATAGACTTTAACGATATTAAAGTAATTAATGAAAAATTATCTAATGAAAAGAAAAAACCTGTTTCATTTGAAAGAGTTTTACTAGGTATCACTAAAGCTTCTTTACAAACAAACTCATTTATTTCCGCGGCTTCCTTCCAAGAAACGACTAGAGTATTAACTGATGCTTCAATTAAAGGTAAGGTCGATAATTTAGATGGTCTTAAAGAAAATGTTATAGTTGGTAGATTGGTTCCGGCAGGCACAGGTTTAACGAAAATGGGTTGGGACAAAGAAGCACAAAAAGAGGACAAGCTAAGATTAGAAGAATTAAAAAAAGAAGAGCAAGAAAGTGCTCCTGCGGCTGAATAATCCCTTATTTTTAACTAATAAATTAGCCAAAAAACGTTGACTTTTCTAGCTTCGATGCTAGTTTAGCGCAATTTTGAAAGTTAGAAGTAAGGTTGAATTTAGCCTTAAACACTAACCTAGACCTCAAAAAGGCTATCCCTTCTTTTACTTCAAAATAAAATTATGCCGACTATTAACCAGTTAATTAAAAAAGGAAGAGTTAAACCTTTAGTTAGGAATAAGGTTCCTGCTTTACAAAAACAACCTTTAAAGAGAGGTGTTTGTGTAAAAGTATATACAACAACTCCCAAGAAGCCTAATTCTGCATTAAGAAAAGTTGCTAGAGTAAGACTATCAAATGGATTTGAGGTTACAGCTTATATTCCTGGTGAAGGACATAATTTACAAGAGCATTCTGTAGTCATGATAAGAGGTGGAAGAGTAAAAGATTTACCTGGAGTACGATATCATATCCTCAGAGGTAATCTCGATACACAAGGTGTAGCGAACAGAAAGAAAAGACGTTCTCTATACGGAACAAAAAAACCAAAATAAAACAATGTCCAGAAAAAGAAAAGCTCCTGTAAGAAAAATATATCCTGATCCAAAATATAGATCTGTGATAGTTTCAAAATTTATCAATTCTATAATGTACGATGGAAAAAGATCAACAGCAGAAAAAATATTATATGATGCTTTAGACAAAATTAAACAAAAAGGAAATGAAGACCCGATCAAAGTATTTAATAGTGCAATAAGCAATGTAAAACCAAACCTAGAAGTTCGATCAAGAAGAGTCGGAGGTGCTACTTACCAAGTGCCAGTAGAAGTAAAACCTAACAGAGGACAAGCTTTAGCCTTAAGATGGTTAATAGATGCTACGAGAAAAAGAAAAAACAAAACTATGTCTGAAAAACTTTATTTTGAAATATTAGATGCATCTCAAAATAAAGGTTCAGCAATAAAAAAAAGAGAAGATACTCACAAAATGGCAGAGTCAAATAAGGCTTTCGCACATTTTAGGTGGTAGTTTATGGCAAAAAAATATTCATTAGATAAATATCGTAACATAGGTATCATGGCTCATATCGATGCCGGTAAAACAACTACAACCGAAAGAATTTTATATTATACTGGTAAAAGCCATAAAATTGGTGAAGTACATGACGGGGCTGCCACGATGGACTGGATGGAACAAGAACAAGAGAGAGGTATTACAATTACTTCTGCAGCTACTACTTGTTTTTGGAGAGACAACAGAATTAATATTATTGATACACCTGGACATGTTGATTTCACTATTGAAGTTGAGCGATCTTTAAAAGTTTTAGATGGTGCTGTAGCAGTATTTGATGGTGTTGCTGGTGTAGAACCTCAATCAGAAACAGTATGGAGACAAGCTGATAAATATAAAGTTCCTAGAATATGTTTTGTAAATAAATTAGACAGGACAGGGGCAGATTTTTTTAGATGTGTTGATATGATTAAAGAGAGACTAGGTGCAAAACCCCTTGTACTTCAGATACCAGTGGGAATGGAAGCGGATCTTAAAGGAATAGTAGACCTTGTAAAAATGAAAGCAGTTATTTGGCAAAATGAAGATTTAGGCGCTAAATTTGACTTAATAGATATACCAGAAAATCTCAAGGAAAAAGCAACACAGTATAGAAAAGAATTAGTTGAAACTGCTGTTGAAGAAGATGAAAAATTAATGGAAGATTATTTAAATGGCAAAGAACCTTCTGAAGCAGATCTTATTAAATGTATTAGAAAGGGAACTTTAGGATTTAATTTTGTACCTATAACGACTGGTTCAGCTTTCAAAAATAAAGGTGTTCAACCTTTGCTAGACGCTGTTATAGACTATTTACCCAGCCCCGAGGATTTGAAATCAATTGAGGGTACAAAATTAGGATCAGATGAAAAAATTCAAATGAAATTTGCGGATAATGAGCCTTTTTCTGGCTTAGCATTTAAAGTTGCTAATGACCCATTCGTTGGCTCACTCACATTTGTAAGGATATATTCAGGAACTTTAAAATCAGGTACATCGGTTTACAACTCCTCAAAAGAAAAATCAGAACGTGTTGGAAGGATGCTTCTAATGCATGCAAATAGCAGAGAAGATATTAAAGAGGCTAATGCTGGTGATATTGTAGCTTTAGCAGGTTTAAAATATACCATTACAGGACATACTTTATGCGAGGAAGACAAACCTGTTTTACTTGAACCTATGGAGTTTCCTGATCCAGTAATAGAAATAGCTGTTGAACCAAAAACCAAAGCTGACCAAGAAAAAATGGGAGAAGCTTTAGGAAGACTTGCTAAAGAAGATCCCTCTTTTCGAGTTACTTCAGACGAGGAGTCTGGCCAAACAATTATCAAAGGTATGGGTGAATTACACTTAGACATTATTGTCGATAGAATGAAAAGAGAATTTAAAGTTGAGGCAAATATAGGGGCACCTCAAGTTGCATATAGAGAAACAATACTAGGTTCTTCAGAAGTTACTTATATACATAAAAAACAAAGTGGAGGAGCAGGCCAATTTGCTAAAGTAACTTTATTAGTTGAACCTTTAGAGCCGGGTAAAGGTAGAGAAGTTGAAAATAAAATTAAAGGCGGTGCAATACCTAAAGAATTTATTCCAGGAGTCGAAAAAGGAGTTGTAAGTGTTGCTGATAGTGGAATTTTAGCAGGATTTCCGATGATAGATTATAAAGTGACAATTCTTGATGGACTACATCACGATGTAGACTCAAGTGTTTTAGCATTTGAAATTGCAAGTAGAATGTGTTTTAGAGACGCTTGCACAAAAGCCCAATTAAAACTATTAGAACCTATAATGAAAGTTGAAGTAGTAACACCAGAAGATTTTATGGGTGATGTTATTGGAGATTTAAATAGTAGAAGAGGTCAAGTCGGGTCAACAGAACCAAGAGGTAATGCTACTGCAATTCAAGCAACAGTTCCTCTAGCAAATATGTTTGGGTATATAAACAATTTAAGATCTTCAACGCAAGGAAGAGCACAATATACAATGCAGTTCAGCCATTATGATAAAGTGCCACAAAACGTTCAAGATGAGGTAACAAAAAAATTAGCTTAATATGGAAAATCAAAATATAAGAATACATTTAAAAGCTTATGACAATAAAATCTTAGATCTTTCTACAGAGGAAATTGTTAACACAGCAAAAAGAACTGGTGCTCAAGTGAAGGGACCTATACCTCTGCCAACAAGGATAGAAAGATACACAGTTTTAAGATCTCCTCACATAGATAAAAAAAGCAGAGAACAATTTGAATCAAGAACACATAAAAGATTAATTGATATAATTGAACCAACTCCTCAAACTGTTGAAGCACTAATGAAATTAGATTTAGCCTCGGGAGTAGATATAGAAATAAAAATATAGTTATGACAATTGGATTAATAGGAACAAAGTTAGGTATGACCAGAGAATTTATACAATCTGGCCAGTCAGTACCTGTGACTGTTATAAAAATAGAAACTGGGAGAGTAATAGATATTATTGATAAAGAAAAAAGAGGATACTCCGCTGTTAAAATTGGATACTTTAAAACAAAAAATTCTAAATTAACAAAACAAATGAAGGGTTTTTTTACAAAAAAAAATACTGAGCCTAAGAAAATTTTAAAAGAATATAGAGTTGATAGCACTGAAAGCTATAAGACTGGAAATGAGCTAGGCCTAGAAATTCTAAAAGATAAAAAATTTGTTGACGTTAAGTCAAAAACAATAGGTAAGGGATTTGCCGGGGCAATGAAAAGATGGAATTTTGCTGGATTAAGGGCTTCTCATGGTGTTTCAGTTTCACATAGGGCGCATGGTTCAACAGGTCAAAATCAGGATCCAGGAAAAGTATTTAAAGGAAAAAAAATGGCTGGTCATATGGGAGACAAATTCAGAACAATGTTAAATCTTGAAATAATAAAATCAGATCCTGAGAATAATTTACTTTATTTAAAGGGTTCGATACCAGGTGGAAAAAACTCAACTATTTATTTAAGAGAGTCTGTGAAAGATGTGAGACGAAAGACTACTTTAGAGAAATATAACGAGATGATTAAAAAGAATGAAGCAGCGAAAGGCAAAAAGAAGTAAATGAAAGTAAAGTTATTAAATATTGAAAGCACAAAATCTGAAACAATAGAAATATCAGATAAAATTTTAAAACAAAAAATCAATTATAAATTGATAAAATCAGTCGTTGATTGGCAGCTCAATCACCTTAAGCCACGAACCGCTAAAACTAAACAAAAAAATGAAATTAAAGGCTCAACAAAAAAAATTGTACCTCAAAAAGGTAGTGGAGGCGCAAGACATGCGAGCAGAAAAGCACCGATATTTGTTGGCGGTGGTGTTGCCCATGGTCCGAAAGGTGCAGTATACAAAATTAAAAAGATTAATAAAAAAGTAAGAAAATTAGCCCTGGCTCATACTCTGTCTAAAAAAAATTCTGACAATAAATTATTTGTTTTATCTGATGTAAAAAAAGAAATTAAAAAAACAAAAGACTTTAATACTTTTTTAAAAAAAAATAATCTTTTAAATGTAGTAATAATCTCCGATATTGAGACTATAAAAAATATAAACAAATCTGCAAGAAATATAAAAGATCTAAAAATTATAAACGATGCTGGAGCAAATATTTACGATATGATGAAATATAAAAATGTATTATTGACCCAAAGTTCAGTAAGAAATTTGGAAAAAAGGATTCTTAATGAAAAAAATTAATTATTTAGACTCTATAATACGCCCTATTATTACAGAAAAAGCTACAATACTTTCTGAACAAAATAAAACTGTTTTTAAAGTACATAAGAGAGCAAACAAAAAAAATATAAAAAAAAATATAGAAAAGTTGTTTAAAGTCAACGTAATTAAAGTAAATATAGTAAATTTAAAAGCAAAAATTAAATTAAAACAAGGCAGACTTTCAAAGAAAAGTGGTTACAAAAAAGCGATAGTAACCTTAAAAAAAGGTCAAAGTATTGATCTAACAACGGGAATTTAACTATGAGCTTAAAATCTTTCAAACCATATACAAAATCAACTAGAGGAACAGTAATAGTGAATAAAAATGGTTTATGGAAAGGTTCTCCATACAAACCTTTAACCAAAGGTCAAAAATCTTCCGGTGGAAGAAATAACTATGGGAGAATTACCTCAAGACATAGAGGAGGTGGTGCCAAACATAAATATAGAGTAATAGATTTTTTAAGAAACAAAATAAATATTACAGCAACTATTGAACGAATAGAGTATGACCCAAATAGAACTTCTTACATTGCATTAGTAAAGTATGAGGACGATGTTAGAAATTATATTTTATGTCCTCAAGGAATAAAAGTGGGGGATAAAATTTCTTCAGGTGAAAATGTCGATATTAAAGTTGGAAACTCTTTAAAACTTAAAGATATTCCACCTGGTACAATAATTCATAATGTTGAATTAATTCCTGGAAATGGTGGAAAACTTTCTCGCTCAGCAGGATCATCTGTAACACTATCAGGAATCGATGATGAATATGCAATACTTAAACTTTCTTCTGGAGAAACACGAAAAGTCAGCATTAATTGTAACGCAACAATAGGTTCTGTTTCAAATCCAGACCAAAAAAATATTAAAATTGGTAAAGCTGGAAGAAACAGGTGGAGAGGTAAGCGGCCACAATCAAGAGGAGTAGCTATGAACCCAGTAGATCATCCACATGGAGGTGGAGAAGGTAAAACATCTGGTGGTAGAAGCCCTGTATCTCCTTGGGGTCAA
>MDTB01048173.1_pt1 | contig 12374 bp, 11 predicted proteins | sample 811161 | NCBI WGS metagenome assembly MDTB01 (sample SAMN05326650, study PRJNA326480) | marine metagenome | isolation source: seawater | place: Mediterranean Sea | collected 2009 | reverse complement strand
TAGTTCTTCTCAGGGACAGCAATCGCGTCATGAATTGGGAGAGCAAAGACATCGAGGAGTAGCAGTTGCCTCATCGCGATCTGCAAGATTTCGCCCTCCAGCTGCGTCCCAACAAGCCCAAAAGGTTGCTTCCCACTAAACAGCTGTACCTTGGGGTACAATCGTTCAAATGCCTCCATAATGCGTCTGCCGAATGTTTCTGGGACTTTTGCTCCCGACCGGGCCCTCTCATATGACTCACAATGAAGAGCGGCAGTGAAGAAGGATTTAACGGTCGTACGATCGACTTTAGCGAGGTTCGCAATTTCCCGATAAGCGTCGGTTCCATCGCCGTAGACATCTAGCTTGTTAAAGGCCAGGAAAAGCCGGAGGTCATTAGCGTTGAAGTCGACTTCTTTAATTGGTTCGCCGTTGATGAGAGTGTTCTGCCGTATCTTGTGAGTGCGAGCGGGGAGGTTTTGAAACTCTGTGTGGAGGCGACCAGACGTAAAAGGATCATACTTAAAGATGCGGGTGATGGCCTCTTTACAAGCCCATTTCTGAGCTCTTGCATACTCGTTGATCTCGGCCACTTTGTGATAGTCGTCAACTTTGGTGAGATCTGCCTTTCCCCAGCCTCGAGATGGCGTATTTATTCTGATCAAAACCTTTTCGAAAGAAGCGTCAGAGGTCGCGTCCAGTCCATACCGGAATAATTTTTCTCTGAGTTCACGGTTTGGGTAGTAAAGGTTTCCATGGGGGTTATCCTGATACTTTGCCCCATCAATTTTTGTAACAGTATCTGAGGCTACCAGCGCGTCCAAGATTTTTGAGGTACGGGCTCGACTGTCAAGCCCTGCGGAATGCATTAGGCCTCCCTTGGAGTAGGCCTTAGGGTCGCCAACAAAGATTGTCCAACGCTTCGTAACTATGCTTCTTGATAGATTGAGCAGAATATTAGCTAGATGTTTTCGATGGGATTCCGCATATCTGGCTTGGCTTGGAGCACAAATATCTCTGCCTATCTCGTCTACTAGTTTGTCGAAATGATTTGATCGGATCGCTAGCTCACCGGGGAATCTCTGACGATCGTCAGTGTCTGGAGCGTAGATGTCTTCGACAGCCTTGGCTATTTCAGTGTCTAGTTGGGATATCATCTGCATAGCGGTCGGTGACATAAAGAGATTATGCCAGAGGCTTCATACAGAAAAGTTTCATTATCGCAATATATATCAATAAACATTAATTTCTCGTGCATATTACGCGTTATCAGGTAGATCAATAAATAACATTAAATCCAGTTAAATTTAAAAAAACATGACAGTCGTTTGTGAGGCTATGCGTTCAGGGAAAGCATCTTTGTGGACACACGCGCTTCTTAATTTATCGAATTTATCGGATTTTTTAAGGCATTTATTAAATTTTAGAGGATTTTAGGGTCTATTTAATTGTTCGTCGGATATATTCTTGAGTCAGCAACTTGTTTGCATGACCCCAAAATTAGTCGCCTTTGTTGGTTGCTTCTAACTAAGACTCAACCAAGTGGCAACGCCAATTATGAGTGAGCCCGCGATTCGATTGATTAGATTGAAGTTCGATCGGTTCTTTAGAAAACTGCTTAGCAGTCGACCCCCGGATGCGTAAGCGATTAGACAGGTAAACTCTATGATTAACATCATGGATAGCAGAATAATGATCTGGGCGGTGATTGGTAGTTGGTAATCGATAAAAGGTGGTAAAAGTGCTACGAAGAGTGCCCAACCCTTGGGATTAGCAATCGCTGTGACAAAACCCTGAGTTGCGAGTTGGGTTCGGGTCATCAAGTCTGGCCTCGAAGTTTCTTGCGTAATTGCCATCGCTCCTTTCGATTGCCAAAGCTGAATACCTAGAAAGGCAAGATAAGCACCACCGACTAATTTGAAAATCACAAATATTTCAGGATATGCCAGCATGATGGTGGCAACACCAGCAAGCGTTGCCAGAGCGACTAAAGCAACTCCGACAAGCGCGCCAGCCATCATCCATAAGGTTCGACGGACTCCTATAGTCATACCTAGGGACAGCGCTAACGTCATGCAAAGACCTGGGGTGGCAGATACAAAAAAGAACGTTGGCAAGAATAAAACCAATAAGCTTAATTTAATCAATTTAGCCTCTCGCACCGATCGCGTGACTCTTGGCTATCACGGTGAAGATCGGATTTAGGTAATTTTTAACTTTGGTTGCCTATTGTTTGCTCAAAAAAGTAGCAGAGAGACTAATTAGGAATTGGGCAATAGAATAAAGTGGTGGCCAGAGACGGAATCGAACCGCCGACACGAGGATTTTCAATCCTCTGCTCTACCAACTGAGCTATCTGGCCTAATAGAATAGGTCGCGTATTGAACAGAAATTGTGAGACGGTGTCAACTTGCAGGCGGCACGTATCCCTCCGGTTTCGCATACTCTTTGTTATCAAAGAACCGAAGCATCTCTTGAGTCAGAAAGTTTCGTGCGTCGGGATCCATCAAGCTAAGACGGTGCTCATTGATTAGCATCGTTTGGTTTCCTTGCCACTCTTTCCATGCCCTTTCAGATATATTCTCAAAAATGTCCTGCCCAATTGAGCCGGGAAGAGGCGGGGCTGGAAGACCTGGTAGCTTTTCTTGATATTTCCGACAAAAAACGAGCCGCGTCATGTTGAATCCTTACCCAATAGCTTTTGGATAGGGGCAGGGATCCCCTTTTGAAATAGCTGAGCCATCTGCCACTCTCCAGACACTTGAATCTGATCCTCGCCTATCTTCAATCTGTAGTGCTCAAGGCGCACCTTAAAATGGCTGAACGCGTGCGCCATATCGCCAATAAATTCGGCCTCCGCGACAGTATTTAGGTTCATGTCACTACCGAGTTCTTTTAAACTCAAGCCAATTGGCGGTGTGTACAGTCCGCCCCAAATACCTTTCGCTGGTCGTTTGATGAAGAGAGTCTCGTTGGCTTGGTTAACAATCTGCAAAACGATCCATAGCTCGTCTTGACGTTTATTAGTCCGTTTTGGAGTTGGGAATTTGGCAATACTATTTTGTTGAAAGGCGAGGCAATCATTCTGGAATGGGCATGTCGGACAATCTGGCCGCGCTCTACGGCAGACGATCGACCCTAGATCCATCATTGCTTGTGTGTGTATCCGGCAGGCTTTACCCGCGTGAGGGGTGAGACTATCTGCTAGAGACCAAAGTTCGTTTTGGGCTTTTGATTTTGATAGATCCCCCGGCATTGCGAACAAACGAGCGAGCACACGTTTGACATTCCCATCCTGAATCACTCCTCTCAATCCAAAACCAAGGGATAATATCGCGCCCGCGGTCGAGCGACCGATCCCGGGGAGCTCTTTTAGTGTACCCAGATCTCGCGGGATTTTGCCCTCGTAGTTTTCGACGATAGTTTGTGCGGCTTTATGGAGATTTCTTGCTCTCGAGTAATATCCCAATCCTGCCCAATGTGAGAGCACATCATCGAGCGGCGCGTTTGCCAGTATTTGAACGCTTGGAAATCGCACGATGAATTGCTTGTAATAAGGAGTAACTACTTGCACCTGCGTTTGCTGGAGCATTACCTCGGAGATCCAAGTTTCATATGCTCCGCGACTCTGCCATGGAAGATCGTGTCGGCCATGAACTCTTTGCCATCGCGCGAGGCGTTCGGCGAAGCGATCAATCATCGGTTGAATAGATCTTTTAAAAGCCCCGATCCTTGGCCGTCGATTTTCTTCTTAAGTGTATTCTCAACGGTTGATTTCAGTCGTGCTTCAGCTTCTTTTAGTTTGCCCGGGGCCTTGGCTTCCAGTTGTTTTGCGGCAACCTCCGTGATCAAAGCTTGCAAGGCTTTTTCATCAATAGAGCATTTGAGCGTCTCTTTGCGCAATTGGCCCCTGCAGGAGAGTGGCAAACTCACACCTTGCAGTAGCTTAGGTACGGTACAAGATCCGGACACACCCTCAGTAGGGATCTGGATACTTCCCTGAATGTTTGAGGCAGTTGAAACAAGACTAATCCGCCCTCTACCCTGAATCGCTAGGTTTGCGACCCGCGCCTTCAACGGATCAATAACCGCGATACCTTCCTGAAACTCTGCCGCGACGGTCATGGTGTCAGCGGAGTCGGCAATTACCTCCGTATTGCCTGAGACCGCCCGACACAGGGTATCAGACACGTTTAGAGGTCCCAGTAACGCATTTTGAATTTTGATGCGAAAAGGGCCTGAAATAGATGAAAGCATTTCATTGGAAGTCCGACCTGCTGCTCGGATATCGAAACTGGATTGTAACGAACCAGACAATGTATCGAGCGGTTTAGAGAATTGCAGTTGTGACAGTTGGACGCCGTCTACGGTCCCTGTGATATTAGATATCTGAGGAGCTATCAAATACGTGCCAGCGGCGCGTAGCTTGCCTCCGAATAACTTGGCATCAAGCCTTCCGAGTGTGATTTCGTCGGTTCCCACACCCAAATCGATACCAACATCTGTCATCAAATTCTCAGCAACAGTGACTGTGCCAATGTCAACTTTATAGGTGCCCAGCGGGAATGGGATCAACGGTTGTTGGTAGCCGGTGTTGCTTTCTGTATTTTTTGAGTTAACTAAGTATTGATCGATATTCAGCTGGTCGGCGAGTAGCTCAAGATCGATGTTTAATGGCTGAAGCCCGAGATCGACCCGACCATCGATCGAGGTCTCATCGAGGACTAGGGTGAATGGACGCAGGCTAGCCATTTCGTTGGATACTTTGATACCCGATTTCATCGAAACTTTATCAAAGCGGTCCAGATCCATCGTTACCGGGACCGGTAAGTTACCTGCTCCCAACCATTGTCTGAGAGAGAATTCAGAAACTGAAAGCTGTCCCTCCCCACTGAATTGGCCTGAATGTGATCCACTGAGGTAGCCATCATATTTGACGCTTAAGTCTCGAGAGTTGATAGAGGTCTGCCGAATGGTTATTCCATCGAATGCCGCTGTTGGAATGATTTCCGTCTGGATTTGGAGAGGCGCCTGATATTCTCCTAATGTGAGGTATGCAGAGAGTGATAAACTACTGGCATTTTCTGGTGTTAGTGAATCGACCGATAGCTGAACACGAGACAAAGTGAGTTCAGGATACAGACCACCTATTTCGCCGTCTGTGATAGCCAGTTGACGGACTAAGAGCGTTTTCTCTTTCGACGACTCAGCAGCACTTAGAACAGTTGATCGTTTATCTTTTTGCGCGACTCTGACGGTCACCCTCGGAGCGATTGCGTTTAAGCGGTCAATAACGATAGTGTCTGATAGCAATGATAATACTGAAAGAGAGCCCTCGAGCCTCTCTGCCGCAAAATCCCAGTTGGGTGATGATGCTCTAACCTCTTCAACGGAAATTCCGAACCATGGCCAGAATGCCCACGTGATATTTCCTTGTAGCTCGAGCCTGACTTGTTGTTTCTGGGCTGCGTTAACTAGCGTGGGCTTGAGATCATTCGGATCCAGTACCTGAGTGATGTAGGCGACAGAAGCCGCTGAGGCAACTACTGAAACTATCACTAAGATTAAGAAAACTCTTATAAATCGCATAGCACCCTCTGTCGTCAGTCAAGCCTAGTACCGCTATACTACGGTGTTTATAGCGGCTTAAGGAACAGGCCATGGCACATCGTATTGCCTCAGTCGAACGAAATACACTAGAAACCCAGATTCAGATCAACTTAAATTTGGACGGTACGGGCGTAGGTGAGTTTAAAACCGGCATACCGTTTTTCGAGCACATGCTTGACCAAGTCTCACGTCACGGGATGGTTGATCTTTCAATTCAAGCCAGTGGTGATCTTGAGATCGATGACCATCACACGGTCGAAGACGTGGGGATCACACTTGGTCAGGCGTTTGCTCAGGCAGTGGGTGATAAAAAGGGGATGACCCGTTACGGTCACGCCTACGTCCCCCTGGATGAGGCCTTGAGCCGAGCAGTCATCGATTTTTCAGGTCGACCCGGCTTATTCTATGAGGTTCCTTTCACTCGTTCTATTGTTGGCGGATTTGACGTGGATCTGTTTCGCGAGTTTTTTCAGGGCTTTGTAAACCACGCACAGGTGACTTTACATGTCGATAATCTGAAGGGTGATAATTCACACCATCAGATAGAAACTGTCTTCAAAGCTTTTGGGCGTGCGCTTCGTATGGCGCTAACTCCAGACTCTCGTATGAGTGGGATGATACCGTCGACCAAAGGATCGCTTTGAATGGTGCAGACTGTTGCCGTCATCGATTATGGTTCTGGAAATTTACATAGCGTTACAAAGGCTATTGAACATGCTGGTATCTGTCGGGTCATAGTGACATCAGACGCGTCATCTATTCGCGCTGCCGACAGAGTTGTGTTACCTGGTGTGGGGGCGATGGGCGACTGTATGCAAGGACTCAAAGACCGTGCTCTTGACAGTGTCGTCCTTGACCTCATAGGCACTAAACCTTTGATGGGCATCTGTGTTGGTATGCAAATTTTAGCCAAATATGGAGAAGAGAACTCCGGTGTTCAAGCGCTTGGTGTTTTCTCAGGCCAAATTACGCAATTTTCCAAATCAATGAAGACGGATGTGGGCGCTTCATTGAAAGTACCGCACATGGGCTGGAATGAAGTGATTCAACAGCCTCATCCGATGTGGTCAGGTATACCTGACCGTACACGTTTTTATTTTGTGCATAGCTATTGTTATGCAGATGCCAGTGCCGATTGTGTAATCGGACGGTGCGAATATGGCCTCCCCTTTGCCGCGGCGCTGGCGAGACAAAACGTTTTTGCTGTTCAGTTTCATCCGGAAAAGTCGCATGACGCAGGCATTCATCTTTATTCTAACTTTTTAAGCTGGGATGGAACATGCTGATTATTCCTGCTATCGACCTCAAAAACGGATCTTGTGTGCGGCTGCGGCAAGGGCAGATGGAAAACGCGACCGTATATTCTGACGATCCTGTCGCAACAACAACCCGATGGGTCGAAGCGGGAGCGAGGCGATTACATGTCGTGGATTTGGATGGCGCTTTTGCAGGAAAGCCGGAGAATAAAGAAGCTGTAGTTCGAATCCTAGCGGAGCATCCAAACTTGCCAATACAGCTGGGTGGTGGGATTCGTGATTTAGCCACAATCGAAGCTTATCTCGATCTTGGCTTGGCTTGGGTAATCATCGGAACCCAAGCCGTTAAAGATCCGGTATTGGTGACAGAAGCATGTCATCAATTTCCGAGTCAGATAATCGTTGGTGTTGATGCTAAGGATGGTTGGGTTGCCACTGAAGGGTGGGCAGAAGCAAGCACGATATCGGCCATCGATGTTGTGAAAAGATTTTCAGATGTGGGGGTTTCATCAATCGTATACACCGATATTGGTCGCGATGGCATGCTGTCGGGCGTTAACGTTAAGGCGACAGCGTCCCTGGCTTGTGAGACTGGTTGTCCGGTGATCGCATCCGGGGGCCTGAAAGGATTATCTGATGTAACTGAGTTGTTGGCAGTCGAATCTGATGGTGTGATAGGGGCAATCACTGGAAGAGCAATCTATGAAGGTACGCTTAATCTTGCGGAAGCCATTCGGTTGACGGAGGCCGTTTAGATGGGTCTAGCGAAACGTATTATTCCTTGTCTGGATGTTGACCAAGGTCGGGTGGTGAAGGGCGTTAGATTTGAAGATATCCGAGATGCTGGAGACCCCGTAGAAATTAGTCGTCGTTATAATCAAGAGGGCGCGGATGAGATTACTTTCCTCGATATCACGGCGAGTCACGAGAATAGGGCGACGACCTACGAGACGGTATCGCGTATGGCGAGCGAGGTATTTATTCCTCTGACAGTCGGTGGCGGCATTAGAAATACGGACAATATTCGTGACTTGTTGCTTGCGGGCGCAGACAAGGTATCTATAAACACTGCGGCCGTATTTGAGCCCGAGTTTGTGAAGAGAGCTGCTGATAAATTTGGCTGTCAGTGTATCGTCGTTGCGATCGACGCCAAACAGATCTCTTCAGATCGGTGGGAGATTTTCACACATGGGGGACGTAAACCGACCGGTATCGATGTCGTTGAGTGGGCTGTTCGTATGGTCTCTTTCGGGGCAGGAGAAATTCTGCTCACATCAATGGATCGTGACGGAACACGGAATGGATTTGATTTGGGCCTAACCCGTTCAGTGGCGGATGCGGTGACAGTACCAGTCATTGCCTCGGGCGGTGTTGGTAATTTGACGCACCTGGTCGATGGCGTGCTCGAGGGGCATGCGGAAGCTGTGTTAGCCGCCAGTATCTTTCATTTCGCGCAGCATACTATTGGTGAAGCCAAAGAGACTATGGCGAGATCAGGGATCGAGGTCCGTCTGAACGACTAAGTAGTTGAGATCCACGTAGCAAGTTGTAGGCATGCAATAGCTGGTTATCTTGGGTCAGCCTGTTAATAACGCGGTCACTTGTTATATCTGCATTTTCCGCGTTTTCCAGATGCTTGGGCAGGTCAGTCTCTCGCACCTGAGAATCTGACTCGATCGGGGCTTCTCCTCCTGAGACTTGAATTGTTGGCTGAATGCCCTTTGCCTGAATTGAGCGACCACTTGGTGTGTAGTAGAGCGCAGTCGTTAGTTTTAGTGCATAGTCATTTTCTAAAGCCAAGATGGTCTGTACTGAACCCTTCCCGAAAGATGGTGTTCCGATTAGAACAGCGCGTTCATGGTCTTGTAGCGCACCTGCAACTATTTCTGATGCCGAAGCCGAGCCTCCATTGATGAGAATAACTATCGGTTCTTGGCTTAAGACGGCGGTATTGGTTGCTTCATATTTTGATTCGAGAAATTCATCGCGACCTTTGATGGTAACAACTAGTCCTTCACTAACAAAAGCATCGACCACTTCAACGGCAGCTGAAAGAACACCACCTGGATTGTTTCTAAGATCTAGAATGAGACCTTTGAGTTTCTCCTGAGATTGAAGCTTACTGATGGCTTTAACCAAGTCAGAGCCAGTTCTGTTCTGAAATTGAGAGATCCGGATGTATCCAATTCCGTGCGGAAGTATTTCTTGTTTGACACTCGTGACACGAATCACTGCTCGCTCAAGAGAGATAGTCAATTCTTCTGCTTCCCCATCGACTTTCCGGAGTATGTTGAGTTCCACTTCAGAGCCAATTGGCCCACGTAGTAGCTCGATCGCTTTTTGCAGGTTTACATCGCGGACGGTCTCATTATTCACGTGTGTGATGATATCCTTAGCAAGAATTCCAGCGCGCGATGCAGGCGAATCATCGATCGGCGCAATCACCTTAATCAAACCGTCTACCAAGTCCATTTCAATCCCAATGCCGCCAAATGAGCCTGTGGTTGAGTCTCTAAGGCTCGACACATCGCGTGGTTTCAAATAACCCGAGTGTGGGTCGAGCTTGGTTAGCATTCCATTGATAGCGTGGTTTAGGAGCGTTTGATCATCAATTTCCTCCACGTACTCATCCTTGATGTGTTCATACACTTCAATAAATGCTCGGAGCGCCTCGAGAGATTCGACGTCTCGTATCTGTTCATCCGCTTGACCAAAAAAGGATAAAGAAGTCGAGAGCAGAAAGCCCAGAATGCTTTGTGTCGTTTTCATTATAGTCTCAGTTTAACCATGAACTTGGGTTGACCGCTTTTCCATTTCGGGTCACTCCAAAATATAGCGCTGCCACGTCCAGACTACCTGTATTCCCGATAATCGCAATCACCTGTCGTGCAAGTACAGATTGGCCTGTCTCAACTTTCAAGCTTTGATTGTGTCCATAAATAGTTGCGTGATCATCATCGTGGGCGATTACGATTACAAGACCATATCCAAGCAGGTACCCTGCATAAGCTACCTTGCCTGCTTGCACTGCTTTAACTTCGCTGTTATTCGTGGCGCCAATTACGAGCCCCTGCCAATCACCGAATCCGTCCTGTCGACTCTGTCCAAAGCGCCGCAAAACACGACCGTCGACAGGCCAACGTATCTTGCCCTTTAAGGACTCAAGGGCCGCACCTTTGGATCTCAGTTGTAGTGCTCTGATTCGCTGATCCAGAAATTCTAGGTCGGAATTAAGTGCATCCTCACGTTGCTTTTTGGTCTTTAGGGTCCGAGTCACACTCGCAAGCAGCTGTCTCTGGTCACGGGTTCTTCGGGAAAGTGCGTTACGCTTGCTCTTTAGATTCATCGAAATTCTTTGCACTTTTTCTAAGTTTCGTTCTTGCTCAATTAGTAGGTTTTTTAAATCGGCGGCGTTTGCCTTGATGCGAGAAACGCTCTGTTTGCGAGCATCCAGCAAGAATGGTAAGTAATCTGATAAATTGCCTTTACTTTGAGCTTTAGGTCTGAAGGTCTTTCCGGTTATATAATAAGCGATTAGCTCATTGCGGTAGTGGTCAAGTGCGGTACTGGCCTGCCTAGAGGTTTCTTGGATTTCTTCCATTGTTTGTTGTTGTGTGCTTCGCAGTTCACGCACTAGTCTTTCGGAATTGGTGACTGAAAGAGTTAGATTTGCAGATTCAGTATTTAAACGGTTGAGTTCAGATTTAATAATATCTAATTTTTTAGTATCCAACTGAACATCGCTCTTCAAGGTTTTGAGGAGTTGTTCAGCAAGTTGTCTCTGCTGCTCGGCGTCTTTAATTTCGTTTGCCTGACTTTGAAAGCTCCAGATCGCGATCGATAACCAGATCAGAATAGGCATCAGAAAATCAGAAGTGACCGACCAGACATTTCGATAGGTGGGTCGATATTGAGCAAGGCGAGAAGAGTAGGTGCCACATCCTCTAGCGCACCATTGGCAAGCTTGGCTGCGTTCACCGGATTTGAGGCAAGCCAAATTGGTACCGGTCCATTCGTGTGAGCGGTAAATGGTTGCTCATTTTCTGAATCAAACATCTGTTCCGCATTTCCATGGTCGGCCGCAATTAGACAAGCGCCCCCGACTGATTCACACGCTCTCACAACAAGGTTCACAGCATGATCCAGTGCTTCCACAGCTTTTATGGCAGCCTGAAAGTTTCCGGTATGTCCGACCATATCACCGTTGGCAAAATTACAAACAATCAAATCAAAGCGTTTTTGCGTGATAGCGCCAACAAGGAAATCCGTAATTTCGGGTGCGCTCATTTCAGGTTTTAAGTCGTAGGTAGCAACTTTTGGCGAGGGTATCAATTCGCGGTGCTCTCCGGGTAAGACTCGGTCGCTGCCACCATTAAAGAAAAAAGTTACGTGGGCATATTTTTCGGTTTCCGCTATCCGAAGCTGTGTCAAGCCTGCTTGTGACACAACCTCACCTAGTGTGTTTGAGTATATTTCCGGTGGAAACGCTACTCGTACCCTTAGGTCATCAGCGTATTGTGTCAATGTCGATACATTGAGTGCAGTTACCCAGTTCGGACGATTTAGTTCAGATAGTGTGGGTGCAGTTAATGCTTTGGTGATTTGACGCGCCCGATCTGCGCGGAAGTTCATAAGTATCACGACATCTTCTGGACGCAATTCCCATGACTCACCCAAGCGCGTTGCTTTAACGAACTCGTCACTTTCACCTCGTTGGTAGGCTTGTTGCAAGCCTTCGACAGCTGTTCCGGCTGAGTATTCAGCTTGGCTCTTTGTGATCAGATCGTAAGCACTTTGGATGCGGTCCCAGTTGTTATCTCGGTCCATCGCGTAGTAACGACCGCATAGACTCGAGAATTTGTAGTTGGTGTGAACGGTTTCCAATCTCTGGAAGCGAATCATTGATGTTTCGGCGGACTTGGGGGGCATATCCCGCCCGTCGAGGAATGCGTGTAATCGAGTCATCGGAACATTAAGTGTGTCGGCTAGCCCGATCATTGCTTCAATATGGTCCTCGTGGCTGTGTACTCCACCCGGGCTCAATAACCCGAGGACATGCAGTGTGCTGCCTTGATCTTTTGCCTGCCGGCATGCGCTGACTAGTATTTCGTTCGTATCGAAGCTACCCTCATCAATTGCTTTGCTGATACGGGTAAAGTCTTGGTAGATAACTCGTCCTGTTCCTAGATTCATGTGACCAACTTCAGAATTACCCATTTGGCCTACGGGCAAACCGACCGCTTCGCCAGACGTCTCTAATTGAGCATGGGGCACACTCTGCGTCAGTCGCTCAAATGTGGGTGTATTTGCATGATGGATGGCGTTGTCATCCGCTGCCTCACGGAGTCCAAATCCGTCCAAAATCAAAAGTACAACGGGTTTCGGTCGCATGTATTGGTCCAGAAATTATCGAATCGTACGGATCTCGCCAAAGAACTGACGAGGGATCCGTGACTTCGCCAGCGACATCATTATACTCGACGTCTTAATTTGGATCACGGTCTCTCGTCATTTATGCAGGAATTTATC
>MDTB01151179.1_pt1 | contig 12375 bp, 11 predicted proteins | sample 811161 | NCBI WGS metagenome assembly MDTB01 (sample SAMN05326650, study PRJNA326480) | marine metagenome | isolation source: seawater | place: Mediterranean Sea | collected 2009 | reverse complement strand
TTAATTAATAGAGTAATAGATGGTTAGGTCAAAAAGTAAAGTAAAAGTAAAAGTAAAAGTAAAAGTAAAAGTAAAAGTAAAAAAGTAAAAGACGGGACACATGTCGGGTGTTTTACTTTTTGTTTGCTTTGTGGTGTTATTAGGGTGTTATTGCGACAACATCATAAGTTTTTCCTCTAGGTCATCAATCTCGTCCTGATTTTGTTCGGCATTTTTGCGTAGTTTGCGGAGACGACGATTAATTTCTTTTGTTTTAGAAGCCTTTGTCTCGGCAGACATATCCCCAACATCAAAACGTTCTTTCACAGTAATCTCGTTACCCCAGCTGTCTTTCGCCTTTTCACCCGATTGGATTGTTTTGGAATTAGTCGTGTTGTCACTATTTGCGGTAGATTCTCCCTCCCGTCGGAGACGTCCAGCCTCCATAATCCATCGTTCTTGTGAGACCGCATCGGCAAATTCACGATTGTGGGAAATAATTACTACTCCTCCCTTAAAATCATGAATCGCCTGGGTTAAAGCCCCGAGTCCGTCCCGATCAAGATAATTTGTCGGCTCATCAAGAATAATTAGGTGAGGGTTTTGCCATAACGAAGCAGCTAGGACAACTTTAACTTTTTGTCCTCCAGATAGAGAACCGATACGGGTATGACTCGACTGTTCTGGTTCGATACCAAAACCGTTTAGGTGACGTTCAACTCCAGGAGTTGTTAGGGGTTTATCCATTAATCCGGCAGCAGTTGCGAGACGTTCATCAAAACGTTGTACTAGTGACAGTGCTCCCATAGCCACTAAAATTTCACGATTAACCCACATATAGTCTTCCGGATTAGGGCTACCACGCCAGTTAACCTCATAGGATTTAGTCTTTTCTTTCTTGTTTTCACGGCGATCGTGAATAGCCTCGGGAAAGACCGACTGTCGTGTCTCTTCTGGTGTAGTACACGGATGGATTTCTTTTAAAATGTCAACTGTTTTTAAGAAGTATTTTTTACCCGATTCCCGCTGGACGTTAAGGTCCACGTCAGCCTTAAATTCGAGAGACTCCTTGTCATCGTTACCGGCAAAACGCCACAGGATATATTCGGTCGGGGTCTTTTCTAGATGTTGTTCAAGATGTTGAAAAGCATGCTGGGCGACATAGGCAATACGTGAGCCCTCGTTTTTCCATACCTTACCACTGCTTGGTTTTAATTCACCAATTAGTAGTTTAATCGCGGTTGATTTACCCGCACCATTAGCACCAACCACACTAACACGTGAACTAAGACTACACATGAGGGATATATCAGTCACGGTTGGACTGTCACGGCTAGGATATTGATAGGTTACATCTGTCATGCGAAGTAATACATTGTTATTACTCTCTAGGCGGACTGGTTCCGGAAATTTGAAATTTAAGACATCATTTTTAAGAGAAAAATAACCCTGTTTTTCGGGATATTTTTCAACAAAATGTTGTAGGACAGGTTTTTGACTACGAAAGGTAACTAGTTTGCGTTTTTGGAAATCAATAATATGCGAACACATGTCATTTAAAAATCCAGAATCGTGACTAGTACAGATAATAGATCCACCAGCGGTTTGGTAGTCACCTAGCCACTGTTTAATCCAGGCAATATTTGTTACATCTAGATGACCTGTTGGTTCGTCAAGCATCAAAATGTCGGCATTCATTAGAGTTGCCGCACACAACTGCATTTTCATCTTCCAACCACCAGAATAGGTTGTTACACCCATTTCAGCATCAGCTGCCCGGTCGGTTCCAGTCTGGAGACGTGAATTTCCAAACCCAATCCTTGTCATTGTCTCAGAAACTTGATCCCGTGTCACAGGAGGTTGGAGACCATAGACTACATTACAACAGTCTACGACCCAATCAATACCACATAGATCGGTATTCATAATTGGATGACCGGTGGAATCAGTGGATACTTGTCGTTCAACAATCTCGTGCTCGACAAATACAGTTTTAAGAACGTCACGTTTAGGAAAACCATCAACCTGTTCGTTAGCAATTGCTCTCATTAGAGTCGTCTTCCCACAGTTGTTTGGTCCTAGAAGTCCGTAAAACCGGTTACGTTTTAGATGCAGATGAGTGTTGTTTAATAGGGTTAAAGAACCGTAGGCTAGACTAAATTCACCCTGATAGAGATTATCACCAGGTTCCTCATCTACAAAAATAGTTTCTTCGGTAGTATTGTTTGATCGGTACTGGTTGAAAAAATCCTGAAACACCGGATCGAGTTTGTCCTGCTCTCCGGGAAGTGTCGCTTCAAGATAATAGTAAAACTGGCTTTGCCACATCTCTAGGACATAATTTTCTGAAGCAGCCATAGCGGCATAATAGTCTGCTAGTACCGATAAATTATCGGTAGTAATAGTCAGGGATGTTATTGATTTTTGAAGATTAAATGTATCAATAGAAGTAGTTAATGAGGATAGGATATCTTTTCCCGTAGGAGGGGCGACATATCGACCTTTAACAGTGTGACGTAATAGCGATAGGGTTTTTTCTGCGACCTCACGAGCTTCTGGATCACTCATCATATCCACACAACGTTCTAGGCGTGGTTCTATAAAGGTTAATAGGGGGACAATTTCTTTAGGATGTTCTACCAGACGGATCATATTTGTTAAAATCACACAACTTTTACGACGGACTTCGGTCTTGTTGTCTGATAATCCGTATTCAAGGACCGGATAGATAACACTTAAGGCGGGAAGCTCGACATTTTGCACGAAAACACAACCGGCTAAACGTTCGACTGACTCTTCAATGTTTTGGTTATTGTCGATACATTTTAACACTTCGGGCACAAATGGGTCTAGATCGCTATTACCACTCGAGGAGAGTAGTGTTTTCATCGTTTCACGGGATTGTTTTTGAATACTAGCTTTGAGATTTCCCATAATCAGTGAAACATGTTCGATTAGTGTAACTAGATAGGGTCGAACGGTTTGGGTCCAATGGGTTGTAATAAAACTAATTGTCTCTAGTTTTACTAGCATCTGTTGTTCCCGATTAGTGTTTTCTAGAATTACATCAAGTATCGCTGCGATTTTCCAAGGATTGAGTGACTGCAATAGAAAAAAATAGCTTTCTCGTGCCTTGTTGAAATCTAGGGGTCGATTTTTTTTAGGTTTAATACTAAAAAGTCGATAAACCTTTTGAAATGCTTCAAATACAGTGTTTTCGTTATCGGTCAGGGTAGACTTTGTCTCGCTGTATTGACTAAAGTCTATACCATTGACATAGTCTATCGTGAGAACGGTTGAAAGATCATCAGGTGGTCCAGGTGATTTAGGAGGCGGAGGGCTTATAATTCGACTAGATAGGGTTTCCATATCTGTCATGTCTTAGACCTTAGCTAATTTTTTAAGTGCTTAAACGCAAAAAACGTAAAAATTTGTTTATGTGTTTTTTGTTATGTTGCTTTTTAGGTTTTTTTTAGTTATGTATGTTGCTTTTTAGGTTTTTTTTGTAGATATTGCTTTTTATGTTTTGTTTGTTTTCTCTACTCCTCCTCAATCGGATTTTCCTTTTTCCACTCTCGACGATCCCGAACCGACATCTTTTGCCATTCCTCCTGACCTTCAGTGAAGTTTGCGGGAGGAATGGCCTTGCGTCCACCCTTACGCTTCTTTGTCTGCTTTTCGGGGTCTGCGAGCTCCTCCGGCACGTGTTCCTCGTCGCTTTGACTCTTGTCGCTGTCTTCGGACTTCTTGCGACGACGCTTCGGGGCATCAGGTGTCTTTAGTTCCTTTTTTTTGGACTTTGGAGTCCTAGGAGGCTCAAGAACTTCTTCCTCTTCCTCCTGCTGCTGCTCTTCCTGCTCCTCCTGCTGCTCTTCCTGCTCCTCCTGCTGCTGCTCCTCTTCCTCCTGCTGCTCTTCCTCTTCCTCCTGCTCGCATTTGTCAAAGAGGTGAGGGTCTTCGATCTGGATAATAGGGACCTTTTCAATCTCCTCCTCCTGCTCTTCGGAGCGCTTAGCAGCCCGACGACGCTTAGCTGCCTCTTGACGCTTCTCAACGCTTTGTCGGAGTGCCTCCCATTCCTCCATCGAATCAGGATCAAAACTGTAGTCTCCGTCAGTAATATCCTCGTTGGAACGCTGCTTTTCGATAAGCGAAGTGTAGGCCTTGCGAGCCTTGTCCTCACTATCGTGAAACTTGCCACTAATCAGCGAAAGCTTGGGTGATCCATCATCATTGAATCGTCCACTGCGAGTGACGACCCCCCACTGTGTGTCGTTCTGGAGAAGCTGATAGGCATTGTAACGAGCGCGTCCCTTGCTGTCCGTCTTGCTAAGAAGAGTAATGTCAAGAGTAGTAGCCATTGTGAGAGATAGAGTTTTGCGAATCGGTGTTTTCGAGATGCTGTGCTATGCGTGATATGATTATAAATCCTATGTCAATGGGCTTTTTCAATCAAATTTTTAACAAACAAATTTATTTGTGAAAAATAGCTATGATTAGATTGAAATTAGAAATTAGAGAAATTAGAATGAAAATAAAATATCTGTTAAATTATTGATTTTGATCACGATGATTTTGTCAAAAGAACGTCGTGAACTACTACAAAAGGCTACTAAAGATAGCGTTCCAGAATTTAGTCTAGAAGGTCAAAAGCTTTTAGCTAAAGTTGTGGGAGTGTATGATGCTGATACCTGTCGAGTAGTTTTTTTTCTACACGATCGACCGGTAAGATTTAGTGTTAGACTAACCGGTATTGATACTCCTGAAATGAGACCGTCTAGAAATAAACCAAATCGTGATCTAGAGAAAAAATTAGCAGTTAGGGCACGTAATCGATTAATTCAATTAGTTACTAGTGTAGAGATTAATCTTGATGACAACTGGAGAAGAAATCGTGTTCAAGGTTTAATTGATCGTGACAATGATAAACTAGTCGTCTTAGAATGTGGTGAGTTTGACAAGTATGGAAGACTGTTAGGGCGGCTATTTCAAGAACCGGTTGGGGGTAGTAGTAGCAAGAATAGTGATAACAACAGTGTCAATGATACATTAATCAAGGAGGGTTTTGCTAGAGTCTATCATGGTGGTACTAAGAGTCGACAGCCGTGGTCTTAGAAGTCATAGATTCCATTTAACCCAGTAGTATATGGGTGGTATAACTAGATAACACGTATACGCAAGTCCTGAACCAAACACAGAACATAATAGTAGAGGACACAATCTGTCGCCTAGTGTTTTTGTTGATGTGAGTGAGGTGGTTGTTTGAGTTCCGGATTTTAGAGTAGGTGACGCGAGTGATTCCGTGTCATATAAGGAAATATCTTGTAGTTCGACATGACGAGGTCGTCGGGGGGAGGTTGGCATCTTACTTCAGTAGTATTAGCCAATTGACTTTAGGTTATTTTTAAATATTATCAATAAATATTATAAATATTATAAATATGTATGGATATCAAAATCTAGCAAAACCAATCTTCTCCCAGGGGGGTAGTGTTAAATCAGCTAGAAAGAAAAGTCTCTGGAAAAGACTCTTTTGTGGAGAGGCGGAAGGGGTAAAACCAATTACTACTAGAAGCAGAAGCAATGTAAGTCGGGAACAAGAATTCTATCAAAAATATGGTATTATTTGGTCGGGTAGCGATGAAAGTTCAGTTATTCATAGTATCGTATAATTAAGACTTAGAAGGGAGGCACGCTAGTTATTTATCAAAAAAATGAACAGATTACATGGCTTTCATGGTTCATGTCATGTCTTAATGGTCGATGGATCTTATAAAAAGGTTAAAAATATCAGGAAGGGTGATCTAGTGATGACTTTTAATAGAAAACCTGCTAGGGTAATAGGAATAATGATTACTAGATTTCCCGAAGGAAATACAGATCTAGTTAAAATTGGTCATCTATTAATTACTCCATACCAACCGGTATTATTTGATAATCATTGGATGTTTCCAAAAGATGTAGTAAAACCAGAAACATATAATTGTACCGAAGTGTGTAGTTTTGTTATTGAGAGTAATCATATCGTGCTAATAAATAACGTCCCTTGTGTCTGTCTAGGACACAATATGACGGGTCCTGTGGTCGGACATCCTTTTTTTGGTACAGATTGTATCTTAAGAGATCTAGAACAATTTTCTAGTTGGGGGCAACACGGTCTAGTAGAAATTAATAGTGACAATTTTTCTTGTAATCCTAAAACAAATCTAGTAGATGGAATTATCCCGATTCCAATACCGACAAATATAACGACACAGACGATGTCTAATCTTAAAATAACTAGAATTAGAGAAATTCCAGAAGCAACACAAGAAGATAGTTTTTCAGATATAACTCACAGAAATGTTATCGGTATCATCTAAAAACACTAAATAGTAGACAGACTTATATTTAAACTTTTATCACTAGCTAATATTAATAGATAATAGCTAGTGGGTCTATGAAGCTAACGGATTGTACCATTGTCTGGATTAACCTAGACCATCGTAAAGATCGTCGAAAATTTATGGAAGAGAATCTTAAACGGTTAGGTCTTAAGGGTGTTAGAATTTCTGGAGTAGACGGCCAAACGCTTAGAAACCCAGAATATGTAAAACAGATCGCGGAAGAATTTCAAGTTCCAGTGTCAAAAATGGATAAAGACTACTGGTTATCGAGACGAAATTTTCGAACAATGTGTCGAGATAAAAACAAAATACTAGGAAAGGTTGGGTGTACCCTAGGTCATCTTAGAGCACTAAAATATTTATCAGGGTCTAGTGAAATAACTTATCCAGCGATTATCCTAGAAGATGATTGTGTCTTTTTGTGGAAAGATAGAAAAGATATGGAATCTGACGAAATTGGAATGCCGCCGGATGATTGTGATTTGTTTTATCTTGGTGGATTATTTTGGCATAATGGAAATGGAAACACATCCACACCGCCGGAAAAATCAGAAATAGACACAATAAATACTAATTGGAGACGGATTGATACGGACTGCTTTAAACTACCATGCGCTTTTTCATATGGTTTTACAAATTCAAGTCAGCTAGGCCATATTATCAACCTCTTACAATGTGGGTGGAATGATGGTCCTGGTAGATTAAAGGTTAGTGATTGGAAGAGTGGAAATGAACGTGTTATAACTAGTATTGTAGACTTAATGTTTGTTAACTATGTTCAAAAAAATGGTATCGCCTACATCAGCTCACCAGTAAGAGCTATTCAATCATGTGATTTTACTTCGGATGTAACCGATTTTGGAGAGAAAACTCCAACAAATCCGTATCGACATAAATATTTTTATAACAAGAGGGAAGAAGTGTTGTGGAACACTATCTAAAAGAACAGGCAAAGGATGGAAAAATTCGTTAGAAGGGTCTTTTCGTGATATATAACCTAGCTGTAAGTGCCTCATTATTTGACATTGATAACTTGTTGGCTTTTAATTATTTGTATTGGTTTGATTTTTGAAAATTTATTTATTAATAGCTAATAGAGGTTTTTATCACATATTAATAAATCTAAATTAAACAACAACAATGAATAATTGGGAAAAACAAATGGAACAATGGTATAACAATAATGAAAAATACAAACATCAGCAGAAAATATGGCGTCAGGATGATATTAATCAGTGTATCTCTAGTGCTACTAGTAAAATGTCAAAAATAATTCGGCTCAAAAAAAATAGCACACATACCGACAACCGATATTGGAAGGGGTTAAGAAAATGGAACACATGGACACTAGAAGAACTTGAGACTAGATATCAAGATTTAATTGCTGGATTTAGTGTAGCGTATCTAGAAACTACCGAATGGTACATGGGTCTAACACTGCGAGATAATCCTGATTTTTTATATCCAACCTATCTATGGGCGAAAGATTACAAAAAATGGATAAAATCTCTTATGCTAGTCCAGATACTCACCCTTAAAGACTATCCGTCAGAAAATATCTCCGTGGTGGACTCGAGTGCTTGATTAATTTAGTATGATTTTGGCGGGATAAAGGATTCCATCGATAATGCTTTAGGACCATTATGAATTATACTACTAATAGCTGTCTCGATACTACGTATTCTATTAGATTTAACAACAGAGTTCACAAGAGAGGTAGAATTGGGGGTAGGAGTAGGAGTCGAAGTAGGAGTAGGAGTCGATGTAGGAGTAGGAGTCGAAGTAGGAGTAGGAGTAGGAGTAGGAGTCGAAGTAGGAGTAGGAGTAGGAGTCGTGGTGTTAAGAGATTTAATAGTTGATGCCTCTGCCAACTGTTCATTAATTAAAAGCGCTCGTTGTTTAAATAATTGGTTTACATACAGGGATAATCGATGATGATTCATGATTTTTTAATTATCTTTCCAGATATTATCGTGAAAGATTTTTTTTGAGAAATTAATTATCAAAATTAAATTTGATCTAGATTAAAAAATTGACGACAAGGGTTGTAAAAATAAGATAAACATTAACTTCTTATACTAGCTAGATCAATGGATGATGATACCCGATGTAGTATTTGTCTAGAAGAATGGGGGACCGACACCCAGACAGTCACTGTTTGTAATCATCGTTTTCATCAGCAATGTCTGGAACCTTGGCTAGATCAACATCATAGTTGTCCTATCTGTCGAGAGACGATAAGTTCTAGTATTGACTCTGGTATTGACTCTATTTCAGGTGACGATAATGAAGAAGATGAATGGTGGGAAGACGAAGACTGGGAGGAAGAGTCTAGACTGTTTCATCTAAATTTTCAAGACCGAGAGATAACACAAGATGATGTCAAGACACAATTTCAAATGCTACCACAGCTAGTAGACGGTCACCTACAAGATTTAGATAAAAATATTGATGGAGACATGACACAATGGAGACTTGCTAAAGAATATGTTATGAATATTATTAGAGGATATGTGTTTCAAGAAATTCAGCAGGGTGGAGAGAGAGCCTCTCGTGTTAAAAATGATATCGAACATGAAATTACTATTTGTCGTGAAAGGATCCATGAATTAGGTTCTAGGGCTCATCACCTGGAAGGAATATATCGTGTTAGAGAGTTGTCCAATATGAGTGAAAGAAATGAAGTTAGCGTTAAAAATGGTAGTTCTAATCAATCACCTAATGTATCATATTATCTGAATGCTTGGAATAGAATCTATGTGTCAGATATTAGAGCATTATTTGTATAGGGTATGGTATGGACTAATCGGTCCAGTCTAGTGGAAACCCCATCAACCATTCTAACCATTGAGGGTTAGGTATTTTAGTCTCTAGTGAGAGTGTTTTATCAACTAGATAACCATCCTGTGTAATTTCTGGTAATGAGGTGTTACGAGTTGGAAACATAGCTAAATATTGATTTAGACTGATAGATTTATTAGCACCCGGGCATGATTTTTTATTGTGTGTGCGAATGATATATTCCATCGAAGTAGGTGTGGGAATCGAATGACTCGATTGAAAACGCTGTATGGTAGGTGGATACACTGGAGTATTGAAACATTTCGTCGGAAAAGTGGGAAACTTGTAGTAACGATCATTCATTAAAATACCAGAAGAATCGGGTCGATTCGTATAGACATCTATTGGGATTAAATATTTTTGAGAGTCTTTCCAAGAATATTCTAGAGTCTCTACAAGGGAAAATGTTTGTGGGTGTTCTAGAGTTTGATTTCTAGTAGTCGGTGAAATATTTAGCATTAAGAGTAGTCTAAAAGCCTGTCTAGCCTGATGTGGAATAACGGCATTACCTATACTACGAATACGATTTTTAATCCTACTAGAAGGGGGATACAAAGCGGTTACTCTAGAAATGTCTGGTTCATCTCTCCATAAATGACTATCACTTAATAGAGATTCTAGATTTGGGGGCAATGATGGTATTAGAATTCTTGTGTGACAATGGGTAATTAAATGTGGATTTGAAGGCTTACTTATTTTGTGCGCTCGGCGACATGCTAACAGGAAAAATTTATTTCTTCGATGGAGAGCTCCAACCTTAGTTGATGACAGGGTAATCCATCTAGAGTCATATCCGAGAAGATCAAGACGTTGTATAATATCATAGAGAACATTGTTTACTAGATTTGAACTATTTTCTAAAAACAAAAATCGTGGTTGGTAACTATCCACAATCTCTAATAATTTCCAGACAAGACTAATACTTTTGCCTTTAAACCGGTGTGCTTTTGGATCAGTCTTATTACATTCCTGGAAAGGTGACCCAGCAATAATTAAGTCTGTCTCGAGAAAACTAGATGATGATAATGGAAAATTGTCAATATTATCATAGAGGGTTACCTCTGGATAATGTCGTGTAAGGATCTCAATATTAAAAGGATCCATTTCACACATTCCACAAAGATCAATGTATTCCTGTAACCCTAGTTCGATCCCTCCAATACCGGAAAAAAATGATAGGGTTTTTAATTTTTTTGGAATTGGTGGGGGGGGTGTAGTCTTTTTTAATGTTAGCATCTATACTAATATTAGAATAGTTTTATATTATTTGATATTTAGTTAGTGTAGTTAGTATTGGTTTAGTTAGTATTGGTTTAGTTAGATTAGATAACGGTCACTTCTCCACGGGCTACTAATTTCTGACTATGATATAAGACTGCACCAACACCGAAGACACCAATTACATAATATATGTTAGGATTAACATCCCTTGCCTTTATTCCAAGATATAACAATATTCCAGCAATTACAATAATATGGAATAGATAAACCCAGTGACGCATATAATAGTTTTGTATACTGTTTTGAACTAATTTATAGCCATGGTAAACCATAATTGCTAAAGCGAGTGGTACTAGGATACTAAAAAAGGAGTCTGGAATTTTTTTAGGATGTTGTAAACCATAATAGGCTAATACTATCCAGGAGAGTCCAAAAACTATATGTATCGCATAGATAGCACTATTAATATCCATAATAATATGATTAACTATACTATTCCCTGACATTTTTATTTATAATTTTAATTTTCACAAAATAAGTTCAATTAGAATTCTGATTTATTTTGTTTATTGATTATAAGATAAGATGAATAATCAAGACGGTAATAGTGGTCGAATATGTGATAATGAAGTATTAATTCTTGGCGGAGGTATTGCGGGAGTGTATCTAGCATGGTTATTATCAAAAACACACAGTTCTCCGGGTTCTATTAGGGTCATCGAGAGTGGAAGATTAGGAGGTAGAGTCCATAGTGTTAGCGGAAGCTATCGGGGTAAGGGATATGGTTATGAAGCAGGTGCGGCGCGTTTTTTTACTAGTCACAAATTACTGACTAATCTAATTAAAGAATTTGGTTTTGATCGTAAGAGTCTATTAGAAATATCTGGAGATGGCCAGTACTATTTTCCGGAAAATCGTGAGATTAATGGTAAGTGGGTTGTAAAACATATAAGACAGGCTGTGAAAATTTTAAAAAATACTCCAGATGTTGGGAAATTTAGCACCCTTGAAGCATTAGTTAATGGTGACGGAGAAAGAATGGACCATGATCTAGTTAAAACGTTATTTAAAGCCACCGGATATCCTCATATTCTAGATGGTAACGCAGAGGCAGCCATCAGTATCTGTCAACAAGACTATCTAGCTAATCATAAATACTATCTGTTTCTACCCGGTTTAGAAACACTTGTCAAAAAAATGGTTGAAGACTCAAGAAGTCGTGGAGTTATCTTTACACCTGGTAGTGTAACTAGATGGAATCCTTCTAGTGGTCGGGTAGAATTATCTAACGGTCATCATTATCGTGGCCATCGTGTAGTGTGTGCGATCCCTCCAAGTGGATTAAGAGGTATTACTATCAGTGGTAGCGAACGACAATTAGTTGGAAAGGTTTGTGGGTATCTAAAACCCGTACCATTACTACGACAATTTTCAATGTATCCAAAACTATCGGAAAAGATTCCAGGTAAACTAGTTACAAGTAATCCCATCCAGAGACAATATTTAGGTGGTGGTGGACTAGTCCAGACTAGTTATACTAGTGGGATTAGGGCAAAGTGGTGGTTGTTAATGGATCCGGATTCTAAACGGGAAAAATTAGAGAAATTTCAACTAGATGCCTATGGAGTCGGTCTACCAAAACCGGCGTGGAGTCGAGAATATTATTGGGAAGGAGGGGTTCACTTGTGGAAACCGGGAAAGGCTATCCAAGAAATGTATCAAGAGATAAATGATTGTGGTGACTCACGATGGTGGTTTTGTGGAGAAGCATATCAACTAGAAAAACGTTGGATTGAAAGTGCCTTACAATCAGCCCTTAGAGTGTCAAAAGAAATCGAAAAAAATCGCAGTTTATCTAATAAGAGCAAACAGTGGAAACCGGAACAAATAGGCGGTTTATGGTTTCTAGATAATAATAATACACAAAACCATAAAAACACTATGAAGA
>MDTB01128343.1_pt1 | contig 12375 bp, 14 predicted proteins | sample 811161 | NCBI WGS metagenome assembly MDTB01 (sample SAMN05326650, study PRJNA326480) | marine metagenome | isolation source: seawater | place: Mediterranean Sea | collected 2009 | reverse complement strand
GAGTGATAAATAATAATACCAAGAAAGAAATGAAGAAAATATTAAATGAAATACAAACTGGTAAATTTGCGAGAGATTGGATACTGGAGTGTAAATCAGGACAATTAAATTTTAAAGCAGACAGAAGAATTCAACAAAATAAACAAATTGAAGATGTTGGAAGAAAATTGAGATCTATGATGCCTTGGATAACTGCAAATAAATTGGTAGATAAAAAGAAAAATTAATATTATTATTAAAAAGGGTCTTTATGAAAAATAATCAGGTCATTATTTTTGATACAACGCTAAGAGATGGTGAGCAGTCTGCGGGGGCGTCTATGACAGTAGATGATAAGATTGCAATAGCCGAAATGCTTGATTCAATGAAAGTTGATATTATTGAAGCTGGTTTCCCATTCGCTTCAAATGGCGACTTTGAGGCTGTAAAAAAAATTGCGGAAGTATCAAAAAACTCTGTAGTCTGTGGTCTTGCAAGAGCCCAATTTTCTGACATTGATAGTGCTGCAAAAGCTCTCGTTTCTGCAAAAAGATCCAGAATTCACACCTTTATTTCCACAAGTGAATTACATATGAAATATAAATTAAATATGGATAGGGAGACTGTTATAGATGCTATTAAAAAGAGTATTTCAAGAGCAAGAAAGTACACCGATGACGTTGAGTGGTCACCTGAAGACGCATCTAGGACTAAATTAGATTTTTTATATAAAACAATTGAAATTGCTATTAATAGCGGCGCCACTACTATAAATATTCCTGATACAGTTGGTTATTCTATTCCTAGTGAGTTTGGTGAGTTAATTAATAAAATAAAAAAGAATGTTGTTAATATTGATAAGGCTATAATTTCAGTACATTGTCATAACGACCTTGGTCTCGCGGTGTCTAACTCATTGAGTGCTTTAGTATCAGGAGCGAGACAAATTGAATGTACAATAAATGGGATTGGAGAGAGAGCAGGAAATGCTGCACTAGAAGAAATTGTGATGTGTATTAGAACAAGAAAAGATTTGTTACCTTTTAAAACTAATATAGATGCAACAAAAATTACAAAAATCTCAAGTTTAGTTTCAAAAACAACTGGTTTTTTTGTCCAACCCAATAAAGCAATAGTTGGAAAAAATGCTTTTGCTCATGAATCCGGAATCCATCAAGACGGTATGTTAAAACATTCAAATACTTATGAGATTATGACACCTGAATCAGTTGGACTAACATCATCTGAGTTAGTTTTAGGCAAACATTCTGGTAGACATGCATTTAAAGTAAAATTAAATGAATTAGGTTATGAATTAAATGATAAAGAATTAGAAAAAATTTTTAAGAAGTTTAAAGATTTAGCTGATAAGAAAAAACAAGTTTTTGAAGAAGATTTATGTGCTTTAGTTGATGATCAATCAAATTTGGATAATGATGTAATAAAACTTTTAGAAGTAAATGTAAAATGTGGAAATATGGAAAAGGCTCATGCAAATATTAGTCTAATGATTGATGAGAAGAAAGTTATATCTAAATCCATTGGTCAAGGACCAATAGATGCAATTTTTAAGTCTATAAAAAAAATTGTCCCAAATAAATCACAATTAATACTATATCAGGTTAATGCTATTACAAAAGGTGTTGACGCTCAAGCTGAAGTGAGTGTTAGATTAGAAGAGTCTGGTATTTCAGTTTTAGGGCAAGGAAAAGATATTGACACAATGGTTGCTTCGGCAAAGTCATATATAAACGCTTTAAATAAACTTATAAATAAAAGAAAAAAAAGATTTCATCAGTCTGATTGGTCAAAAATCAATGAATCTGTTGATAAACATGCAATATAGTTTACTTATATTTCTTTTGTGTTAAGAATTGTCTATTGGTATAAATTATGTTTGATTTTTTTGGTTTTTTCTCTCAAGACATTGCAATTGATTTAGGGACTGCAAATACCTTAATTTATGTAAAAGGAAAAGGAATAGTTTTAAATGAGCCTTCTGTTGTCGCATTGACAAATGATAAGAGGCAAGGAAAAGCAAAGGTTCTGGCTGTTGGTCATGAAGCAAAAACAATGCTAGGTAGAACACCGGGAAATATAACGGCAATTCGTCCCATGAGAGACGGGGTAATTGCAGATTTTGATGTCGCGGAAGAAATGATCAAGCACTTCATTAGAAAAGCACATTCAAAAAATAATTTTTTTAGTCCTGTTGTTGTTGTTTGCGTGCCATCTGGTGCAACTTCTGTTGAAAGAAGAGCCATAGAGGGTTCGGCTGCTGCTGCTGGTGCTAGAAAAGTTTTTCTAATTGATGAACCCATGGCTGCTGCACTAGGAGCTGGTTTACCTGTAACTGAACCATCAGGGTCAATGGTAGTTGATATTGGCGGTGGTACAACTGAGGTTGCTCTTTTAGCACTAGGTGGTATTGTTCATGCTAACTCAGTCAGAGTTGGTGGGGATGCAATGGATTCTGCAATAATCAATTATTTAAGAAGAGCACATAATCTTTTAGTTGGAGAAAGTAGCGCTGAGAGAATAAAAAAAGCTATTGGTATATCCGCTCCACCGCAAAATGGCGATGGGAAGGTTTTGCATATTAAAGGCAGAGACTTATTAAAGGGTGTACCAAAAGAAGTAGTTATCAATCAAAGACAAATTGCAGAGTCCCTTTCAGAACCTGTGTTAGCTATAATAGAGGCAGTAAAAAATACGCTAGAAAATTCAGATCCTGAATTAGCTGCTGATATTGTTGATAAAGGAATTGTGCTTACTGGTGGTGGATCACTTCTTGGTGATCTTGATCAATCTATAAGAGATGCTACTGGGCTTCCAGTAACAATTGCCGATGATCCTTTAAGCTGTGTAGTTCAGGGAACAGGTAAATGCGCAGAAAATCTTAAATCTTTGAGTTCGGTGTTATCAAGCAGTTATTGAATAAATTTTAAAAATGGCTTATAGCAGAACGTCTTTTTCAAAGTTTCTTAAACCAACTTATCTAAACTACAGTTTTATTGAAATTATATTGTCTATTTTTATCTCTATTGTACTTATAGTGCTATCTTTGTTTTACGAAGAGAAAAATAGGAGTCTGAGAATTTTTTTGGTCGATCTTATTCATCCAATATCAAGAGTTCTTTCTTTTCCGGCCCATACAATAAATAATATTTTTGAAGAATTTCAATACTTTTCAAATATTGATATAGAAAATAAAAGGTTACTGTCAGAAATTTCCGAGTATAAGGAAAAATTAAATGAACTTTATTATCTTAAAATAGAAAATAGTCACCTAAAAAGTTTATTAAATTTAACTGTCCCACCTGCTTCAAAAAAAATAGCAGCTAGAATAATCATAGATCCGTCGAATTTCGCTAGTTCAAACTTTTTTATAGATGTAGGCACTAATGATGATGTTAAAGTAAATAATCCGGTTTTTAATGAAAGTGGTTTAATTGGAAGAATAATATCTTCCTCTAATAATACTTCAGAAGTTTTACGCATAACAGATATTAAATCTTCACTACCAGTCTTATCCTCAGAAACTAATGTAAGATTTTTTGTTACAGGAACTCATAGTGGTTTAGAAATAAAGCATTTAGAAAATCTAGATCAACTCAAAAATAATGAGATTATTTTAACTACAAGTTCGTCTGGATATTTTAAAGAGGGTATAATTGTAGGAAAGGTAAAAAAAATTGATAACAAGGTTATTATAATTCCATCAGCAAATAAAAATGATTCCATTTTTGTTCAGGTTTTAGTTTATAATTATAGAAAAAATCAACCAGATTTTCAAGACAGATGAATTCAGACATTTTAAAAAAAATTTCTGAAATAATATTAAAGTCTTCTCCAATGCTAATCTGCTTGATATTTATATTATTAGACTCAGTACCTTTTTATTTTTTTGACTTCATATCATTTAAAACACAACTAGGTTTATTAGCAATTTATACATGGATATGTTGTGACCACAGGAGATTAAGACCTTTTTCTATTTTATTTTTTGGGATATTAATTGATTTATTTTATAGTTATATTTTCGGGGTATCATCAATTTTATTAATATTTATTTTTCTTTTACAAAGAAATAATTACGAAATCTTGCTTTCAAAAAACTTCAATATCACATGGATAAGATTTGCTTTTTTTATCTGCATCTATAACGTTTTTAATTTAGTATTTAATAATCTTTTTTTAGATGAAATTTATTACAATTTTTTAGAAATTGTATACTCAATTATTACTATTATTATATTATTTCCAATTGTTTTTTCTTTGGTTAATATATTAAATGAAAAAATAAAGTTGATTTATGAATAAGGACATAGAGGAATATAAAAAATTTGAAAGAAGAATATTTATTCTTGGTTTTGGAAAGGCTTTCCTGACAACTTTACTAATAGGAAAGCTTTATCATTTACAGATTCTTAATAAATCTAAATTTGGAAAATTATCTGAGACTAACAGAGTAAAGATTAAGTTGATCTACCCAGAGAGAGGAATAATATTTGATAAAATAGGAAATGAAATAGCATCTAACAGAATTGATTATCAAATCTCTTTTTTAAAAGAAGAAAAGAATGAAATTGAAAAGAATATTAAAAAATTAAAGAAGATAATTTCAATTTCTGATGATGAATTAGTTCAATTCAAAAAAAGTTTAAAAAGAGAAAAGTTGGGTAACTTTGTCGTAGTTAAAAAAAATTTAAATTGGAATCAACTAGAAACTTTTGAATATTTTTCATATATGTTTCCCTATTTTGATATTACCAAAGAAAAAGTAAGAAGTTATAAAGACAATTATGCCTTTTCTCATGTAATTGGTTACGTAGGTTTTTCCAATAATTCAAAAAAGAAAAGAAAATCACTTGATCTAAAGGTCGGAAGAACAGGTATTGAAAAAGTTTATGATTCAGTATTACTAGGTAAACAAGGTTGGCAAAAAGTTGAGTCGAATTCTACTGGAAGAATTGTAAGAAAACTTGAAAACCTTGATAGTATTCCAGGGCAGAATTTAAAAACTAATATTATTTCTGAAATTCAAAAATATTCATATCAAATGTTGAAAGAAAAAAGTGGAAGCCTAGTTTTAATGGATTGTATTTCTGGTGGAGTTCTTAGTATGGTATCTACTCCGTCTTTTGATATAAATGAGTTTAGCTATGGGGTTAAAGGCGAAACTTGGAGAAAAATTCAAGCAGATAAACGTAATCCATTATTAAATAAATCGATTTCAGGTTTGTACGCGCCTGGATCTACATTTAAATTGATTGTCTCTTTATTTATCCTTCAAAATAAAGAGTTTAAAGCTTCCCAAAAAATTTATTGCTCAGGCTCTGTTGAATTAGGAAATCATAAATTTCATTGTTGGAAGAGGAAAGGGCATGGATATGTTGATTTGAATACTGCCATTAAAGAATCTTGTGATTGTTATTTCTATTCTTTAGCAAATGAAATAGATATAGATTTGCTTGCTAAATTTGCTTACCAGTTTGGAATAGGTACTTCAACAAAAGTAGATTTACCCAATGAACTAAATGGCTTAATGCCTAATCAAGAATGGAAAAGAAAAAATAAAAATGATTCTTGGCATTTAGGGGAGACTTACAATGCAGTTATTGGACAAGGTTTTACATTATCTACTCCACTTCAGATAGCTGTAATGACGGCAAGGATAGCATCTGGTAAGAAAATTTCCCCAAAAATTCTAGTGAATAAAAAGTTCTCTGAGCATGACTTTCAGGACTTGAATGTAAACTCAGTATCGTTAGATTTTGTCAGAAAATCAATGTTTGAAGTAGTAAATGAGTATAAGGGAACTGCATTTTCCTCTAAGTTGAAAAGCAAAAAATATAAAATGGCTGGAAAAACTGGAACCTCTCAAGTCAGACGAATTAGTCTATCAGAAAGAGAATCAGGAGTGCTTGAAAATAAAGAATTACCTTATCAATTAAGAGATCACTCAATTTTTGCTGGTTTTGCACCTTTTGATAACCCGAGATTAGCAATATGTGTGGTTATGGAACATGAAGGAAGTGGCTCAAAAGTTGCTGCTCCTATTTCAAGGGATGTTTTAGATTTTTCCTTAAAATTTTTAAGAAAATGAATGAAATTATTTATAAAATAAAAAATCTTCACTGGACATTAATATTTCTAGTCTCTTGCCTATCTCTAGTCGGATTGGTAATGATTTACAGTGCAACAAAGGAAGAGGGTCTAAATGCAACAACTTCACAACTAATGAAACTAATTTTGGGTTTTTGTGTGATGTTCGTAGTAGCAATTACGAATATTAACTTTTGGCAAAAATATTCTTTTCTATTATACATCGTTGGAATTGGTTTTCTTGTTTATGCGACCTTCTATGGGTTTATAGGAAAAGGCTCAAGACGTTGGATTAACATATTAGGTGTTAATATACAGCCCTCAGAAATAATGAAAATTTTTTTAATTTTAGCTCTTGCCAAATTTTTTGATGAGAAGAAAATTGAAAGTTTTAGGGAAAATTTATTTTTAGTTATACCCATAGTTTTAATTGTTCTACCTGTTTCCATAATTGTTACTCAACCAGATTTAGGAACTTCCATAGTCCTATTATCACTTGGTGTAATAGTTTTCTTTGTTGCTGGAATCAATAAAAGTTTTTTTATATTTTGCTTTTTTATGTTTTTAATTTCGTCACCTTTCCTTTGGAATTCTTTGCATCAATATCAAAAACAAAGATTATTAACTTTTTTTGATCCTTATAAAGATCCATTAGGCTCTGGTTATCATATTATTCAGTCAGAAATTGCAATCGGTTCTGGAGGTTTTTTAGGTAAAGGTTGGCTAAAAGGAACTCAATCTCATCTTGATTTTCTGCCGGAAAAAAAAACAGACTTTATTTTTTCGATGCTTGGGGAAGAGTTTGGTTTTCTTGGAACTATTTCTGTAATTGGTTTATTTATTCTAATATACATAATTGGTTATGTGATCAGTAACTCAATAGAGAAGAATTTTTTTTCAAAAGTTGTAGGAATCTCAATTATTACAAATTTTTTTCTTGCTGGAACTATAAATATGGCTATGGTTATGGGTTTGACTCCCGTAGTAGGGATTCCATTACCATTAGTATCTTATGGAGGATCAGCTATGATCACATATTTTTTTGGATTTGGTTTAATATTATCTATAGAGTTAAGTCATAAGATACAGAAACAGGATAATTTAATGAACCTCCCCTTTTTCAGATAGAAAGATTGCTATCTTTCGTGTAGACTGAAAGTTTGAGAAAATTATTAAAAGTACAACGAGTATAGGTATACTAAGGAACATTCCGCTAATTCCCCATAATTTTGCCATTAAACTTAAAGTTATCAACATAACGATTGGACTAAGATTAAGTGATTTTCCCATTAATTTAGGCTCCATAAAATTGCCAACAAAAATCTGAATAATTATTAAAATAATAAGTAAAAAGGTTGCTTGAATTAAGTCCAGAAATTGGATTAATGAAAATATAAAAGGAAGAATAATTGAGAACAAAGAGCCAAGAAATGGAATAAAATTAAGTAAGAATGATAGAAGACCAAAAAAAACTGAAAGATCATTATCAAAAAAATATAACGTTATAAACGTTAACAAACCTGTTAATAGGCTTGTTATAGTTTTAAGTTGAAAATAATTAAATATTTCATTGTTTATTTTATCTATGATTAACATCGAAGACTTATTCGAAGAAAATTTCAATATTTTTGATTTAAAAAAACTTTCTTCTAAGACGATAAAAATAAGATACAAAAAAATTAAAGAAATATTTCCTGCTATTCCGGTTAGTGAGTTTAAAATCTTAGAAAAAATACTTGTAAAGTTTAAACTTGAAATAAAATTATCTATTGAGACTGGCAAAGAAGCAATTTTACTGTTTTTTATTTTTTCAAAAACAATTAGGAAATTATTTTGATAAAGTTCTGAATTATTTAAAACTTTATTTAAATTTGTCTCTAATAATATTCCAATAAAATAAATTAAAAGTAAAAAGAAAATTGATACCAATAAAAAAGATAATCTATAACTAATTTTAAAAAAGTTGTTTGATGATAATTTTTTTGAAGAAGATTTTAAAATAATAAAAATAAATAAAGAAAATAATAACGGTACTATTAAAAATTTACCTAAATAAAGAGTTAAGACAAATAAGGGAGTTAAAAAATATAGGTTTAATTGTTTATTTGTAATCATCGAGAACCTGAACCATTTTACTTGTTCCGAACAAATCTGAATCTGTTTCTTCTTTTCTTATACTTTTAACTAAACCAATATTTGGCGCATACCAATCGATAGTATTTATTAGTATTTTTATAGTTCCGATTTCTCTGTCCCCAATGAAAGTAGTTTCTCCATTGCCAACAATTTTTATACAATTCTCAAATGTTCCTGCTGGAACTTTTACACTTTCATTTAAGGAGGCTATTTTAAATTTTAAATCAAAATTGGTAGTTGCTCTATAATCAAAGTAGGCATATCTTCTCAGAATTAGATAGGTTTTACTTACTGATTGCCATTCTGTTCCTAATTTTAATGGAAACTTAAGTACATATTTTTTATTTTCTTCGTATTTTATAGGGTAGTTTCCTCTATGTTGTACTCCTTCTCGGGTTATACCATCTTTATTTCTAGCATAATAATATATACTCCTATCTTCTCTGAGAATTGGATAGACTTGTTTTTTATCTCTCTCTTTTCCAAGTATGATTTGTTTATCAAGAGAGAAGTTTGTTTTCTTATAAACTATCTTATCTTCAACTCCTGGATTAATAACAATGCTATAATTCCAAATTTTTCCGTTTGAGAGAGGAAAATAATTATATTCTTTTTCATTACAGGCGGTAATAAAAATCAAAACTGATAAAAAAAATAACCTAAACACTTCTTATTTTTCGGGTAAGAGTTGATTAGGCATATCAAAGAAATTTAGATTTGCACTACTTGCTATTGTTTTTTTCTTTTCTAAGACTTTAGTAATTACTCCTGCATCTTTTTCTTCTTCAACCATTTCCCCCATTTGTGGAATTCCATTTTTTAGGCTAACTGTTGCTTTTGAAATTTTTTCATGAACTTCCTTATTATATGGAAGCTCGAACGATCGCGGTATACCAAGACCAGATTTGTCATTCATATCAGTGATCCAAATATATATAGAACCCTCTGAATCAGTTACAATATTTGGTTCGTAAATTTGTGCTCCAACTAACCTAAATCTATCAGGTAGCGTATCTTTTGTTGGCCATCCGAGTATTCCCTTAAAAGAATGATAGGTTTGAATATAAAAAAAGGTAACTGATACAATCATTAAAGCTTTTATTGCCCAATGAAATTTTGTCCTAAGATTAAAAACTAAAAGTAAAAAACCTAGTACTATATAACTGACGATGATTGATATTATTGTAGAACTCATTTTTTCTCCTTTTATAAAATTAACTATTAGGCACAAGTCGTTTGTACAAGTTTCCAGACACACTCACTTTACCATCTTGAGTTATACTAAACCTTGTGGCAGTTTTTTCGACTCCTTTTTTTTCCAAGGGTATTGTACCATAATAAATGACTTCAAGCTGTGGGTTTACTTTCTCTACTTTTACATTAACATCTACTGGGTTATTAGTTTTAGTAGCATAGTAATGAACATTTACAACGTATTCTCCAGGAACAACAGCTCGAATTGTTACAACTTCTTGATTTAATGGATTTTGTATTTCGTTTCCATCGACAGTTATAGTATCATTTAACAAACCTCTATCATCTCTATCAAGGTGAACAAATCCAGCTTCAGTTCCTCTAAACCAAACTAGTTCCCCTGTTGGACTTTGGACATATGTATCTATATCATCAGGACTATTATCTTCCCAGCTGATTGTAATAATATATTCTGCTTTAGGGTTTATAACTCCTGTTTTTGGTATAGGATTCATGAATATAATTGCTAAGAACATTAAAAGGGTAAAAGCTAACAAAACGTTAAAAAGAAGATCAGTAAAAGGATCAGCTTTAATTCTTCTACCTGAATAAGCCATATTATTTGCTTTTTTCCAAACTTACTTCAGAAATCTGATTTATTACTGAAAATAACTCTTCACAACCACTTTCTAGATTAAAGTATTGTATAGCTATGAAAACTCCTGTTACCAGTGCAGAAAGAGTTGTATATAGTGCAACACCCATACCGCTCCCCATTGTGGTTAATACTCCCTGCAGTAGAGTAACATCAAAGGTTGTTATGTCTGATAGTGAACCCAACATTATTATGAAACCTATAACTGTTCCTATCAGACCAAGTTTAAGCATAAGATCTGCTGTAAACCAACCAAGTTCATAGTAACCGTTAGTCTTTTTTACATAAGAATCTAAAATTTGAGTATGAGTTTTAACTCCATTTTTTTTTAGATTTAGAAAATCAATAAAATAATCAGATACAATACCTTCGGAAATTTCACCCTTTGAAGATAAAATTAAATGGTCATCTATTATTTTAAGTAACACATTTTCTTTTATTAGATTTTTTTTAATTATGTGTGCCTTATTTAATTCACATGAAATAATATATGTGTAATATCCACAATGAATGCACACAATTATAAATAAAAATAAAATAGTACTGGTAATATAGCTTCTATCTGCAGATATCAATTCACCAATAAGACCTTGATCCCATACAAAGTAAAAAAAGAAAAATATAAAACTAAATTGCAATAACCATTTCAGGAATAATTTGTGATCTCTAGTCATCTAAAAAACTAATATTTAATTAATGTTTCATAAGGAACTTTTATTTTTTTCCTACCAGATAGGAATCCTAACTCAATCAAAGTACAAAAACAACTAATAGTTCCACCCCCTTTTTGGATAAGCTGAATTGCTGCATTTACAGTTCCACCGGTTGCAAGTACGTCATCAATTAGGGCAAATTTATTTTGGGACAACTCTGACTTAATCTCTAATACATCTACTCCATATTCTAAGTCATAACTCTGCGAAAACGTTTTTCCTGGCAACTTATTTTTTTTTCTGATCATTACAAGACCCAAGCTAAGTTTTTGAGCAAGGGCCGCACCAAAAATAAACCCTCTGGCATCGATAGCAGCTAATTTATTTATATCATATTTTCTCAATAATGAAGCCATCGCTTCGATACTGTGCATAAAAGCTCTAGAATTATTTATCAGACTAGAGATATCGTAAAAAAGGATTCCTTTCTTCGGATAATCAGGTATTTCAGTAATAAATGATTGTAATTCAGAGATGTTCACTTAATAAGATTTTATATTATTTTAATGTTTTAAGATAAGCAATTAAATCATCAATCTGATCCTGTTTTCTTAAACCTGAAAAAATCATTTTACTTTTCTTGGAATCTTTACCTAACTTTTCTTGTCTTACTTTTTTTGGCGACACCCATGCGGCTAAATTTTCATCATTCCATTCAATTCCTGAATCTTTAAGCCAAGATGAATATTTGTAACCGTCAGCAACTGCTGCTTTTGCTCCATAAATACCCCAAAGATTAGGACCTGTTTTATGTTTAGCACCCTCGGCAACATTATGACATGCGGCGCACTTCTTAAATATTTTTTTTCCTTTTGCTTCATCACCGGCATATAAATTATTAAAACCTGTCAAAACAACTAAACTAATAGTTAATAAAAAAAAAGCGTTTTATCATTTTATTTCTCCCATTATAATTTGTATCTAGTATGATATATATAAGTACTCCAATTACAACTTAAAAGTAAAATTGTCATGAAAAAAAAAGGCGATCAAAAAGTAGTATATATTAAACGTGCCTTTATGTTAATAGAAGAGATAGGATGGGAGAATTTTTCTCTTGAAAAACTAGCAAGGAAAGAATTAATTAAAACCGAAGACCTAAATCATTTTTTTAGTGATAAAAATCAATTAATAGAATGTTTTAGTGAAATGATTGATGAGCAAGTTATCAAAGAAATTGATTTAGCAGAATTCAATCAGAATAGTGTTAAAGATAATATTTTCGAATTAATTATGCTTAGATTCGAGAAGTTAGATCCATACAAAAAATCTCTAACCATTCTACTTAAAGAACTCAAATATAAGCCTAGAATCTTAAATAAGCTTACAAAAAAAATATTTAATTCATTGGATCTATTTTTAGAAATTGCAAATGCGAAAAGTAATTACGTCTTCGATTTTTTTAAATTAAATATTATGTTTATAATTTATGGTTATGCTTTTAAAATTTGGTTAGAGGATGATACCAAAGATATGAGCAAGACAATGGCAGAAGTCGACAAGTGGTTAACTGAAGCAGAGATTTATGCAAAGAAATTTAGTAATTTTTTGTAAGACCGGCTTTTAAAAGTTCTTTTTTTTGTAAATCTT
>MDTB01216726.1_pt1 | contig 12376 bp, 22 predicted proteins | sample 811161 | NCBI WGS metagenome assembly MDTB01 (sample SAMN05326650, study PRJNA326480) | marine metagenome | isolation source: seawater | place: Mediterranean Sea | collected 2009 | reverse complement strand
CCCCAATCCGAAACAGTATGGAGACAAGCTGATAAGTATAAAGTTCCAAGAATTTGTTTTGTAAATAAATTAGATAGAACTGGAGCAGATTTTTTCAGATGCGTAGGAATGATAAAAGATCGTTTAGGAGCAAAACCTTTGGTAATGCAAGTACCAATAGGTGTAGAAGCGTCTCTAAAAGGCGTTGTCGATTTAGTGAAAATGAAAGCTGTTGTATGGAAAAACGAAGATCTTGGGGCTGCTTGGGAATTGGTAGAAATACCAGATGATTTAAAGGAAATTTGTTCAAAATATAGACAAGAATTGGTCGAAACAGCAGTTGAACAAGATGAAAAACTTATGGAAGAATACTTAAGTGGAAACGAAATATCAGAAGTTGATTTAATAAAATGTATAAGAAAAGGTTGTTTAGGATTTGATTTTGTACCGGTATTAACAGGTTCTGCTTTTAAAAATAAAGGTGTTCAACCACTTCTTGATGCAGTTGTAAATTATTTACCAAGTCCTGAAGACATCGGTTCCATAAAAGGTACTAAGCCTGGCTCAGGTGATGAAATTGAAATGAAATTTGAAGATAGTTCTCCATTTTCAGCTCTTGCTTTTAAGGTAGCAAATGACCCATTTGTTGGGAGCTTGACATTTATCAGAATATATTCTGGAACTGTAAAATCAGGAACAGGAATTTACAATACATCTAAAGATAAAGAAGAAAGAGTTGGCCGTATGCTTTTAATGCATGCTAATTCTAGAGAAGATATTAAGGAAGCTAATGCTGGTGATATAGTTGCTCTAGCAGGTTTAAAAAATACAATTACAGGACATACATTAGCAAATAAGGAGAGTCCTGTTTTGCTTGAGCCAATGGAATTTCCTGACCCAGTTATTGAAATTGCCGTTGAACCTAAAACAAAGGCAGACCAAGAAAAAATGGGTGAAGCCTTAGGTAGATTAGCTAAAGAAGATCCATCTTTTAGAGTTACATCTGATGAAGAGTCTGGTCAAACAATTATAAAAGGAATGGGTGAACTACACTTAGATATAATTGTAGATAGAATGAAGAGAGAATTTAAAGTAGAAGCAAATGTTGGAGCACCACAAGTAGCATACAGAGAAACTATTTTATCACCTGCTGAAAATGATTATACACATAAAAAACAAAGTGGTGGCGCAGGACAGTTTGCGAGAGTGAAACTTACAGTAGAACCATTAGAACCAGGAAAAGGCAGAGAGATTGAAAGTAAAATTAAAGGTGGTGCAATACCAAAAGAATTTATTCCTGGTGTTGAAAAAGGAGTAGAAACTGTAGCTGATGGCGGAATATTAGCTGGTTTTCCATTGATAGATTACAAAGTAACAATTGTTGATGGATTGCATCATGATGTGGACTCCAGTGTTTTAGCATTTGAACTCGCATCAAGACAATGTTTTAAAGAGGCATGTACAAAAGCAACCCTTAAATTGTTAGAACCAATAATGCGAGTAGAGGTAGTCACTCCAGAAGATTATATGGGAGACGTAATAGGAGACTTAAATAGTAGAAGAGGCCAGATAAGCACACAAGAGCAAAGAGGTAACGCTACGGTTATAACTGCAATGGTTCCTCTAGCAAATATGTTTGGATATATAAATAATTTAAGATCAATGTCTCAAGGAAGAGCTCAATATTCTATGTTCTTTGATCATTATGATAAAGTGCCTCAAAATGTTCAGGATGAAGTAACAAAAAAAACGGGATAAATATGGAAAATCAAAATATCAGAATTAAACTCAGAGCTTATGACAATAAGGTTCTAGATCAATCAACAGAGGAAATTGTTAACACAGTTAAGAGAACTGGAGCAAATGTAAAGGGACCAATACCATTGCCAACCAAAAAAGAGAGATATACTGTTTTGAGATCTCCACACATAGATAAAAAGAGTAGAGAACAATTTGAAACAAGAACACATAAAAGATTAATAGATATTATTGAACCAACACCAGCCACTGTAGAAGCGTTAATGAAATTAGACCTTGCATCTGGAGTTGACGTGGAGATTAAAATATAATGAGTGAAATTGGCTTAATTGGAAAAAAAATAGGTATGACACGTGAATTTTTTAAGACTGGCCAATCTGTACCTGTTACAGTTTTGAAAATAGAAAAAGGTAGAGTAGTTCAACTAATAAGCAATGAAAAAAGAGGTTATAATGCTATTCAACTTGGTTTTGGGAAGATTAAAAATTCTAAATTAACAAAAGCTATGAAGGGTTATTTTTCAAAGAAAAATACTGAAGGAAGAAAAACTCTTAAAGAATTTAAAGTAAAAGATATTTCAATATACAAAGAAGGAAACGAATTTGGAATAGAAATTTTTAAAGACATGAAATTTTTAGACGTGAGATCAAAAACAATTGGAAAAGGTTTTGCTGGAGCCATGAAAAGACATAACTTTGGTGGCTTAAGAGCATCACATGGAGTTTCAATATCACATAGAGCACATGGTTCTACTGGACAAAATCAAGATCCAGGAAAAGTATTTAAAGGTAAAAAAATGGCAGGACACATGGGTAATAAGATAAGATCGATGCAAAATTTAGAAATTATAAAAACTGACATTGATAATGAACTAATTTATTTAAAAGGATCTATTCCTGGATCCAAAAATTCAGAGGTTTTAATTAAAAAAGCAGTTAAAAATATAAAAAAATTAACAACAAACGAAAAAATAGAAATTTTAGAAAAATCTAAAAAATTAAAAGATAAAAAAAAATAACTCATGAAAATAGAAAAAATTAATATCAGCGGTAAAAAAGAAACTATTGAAGTATCAGATAATATAATTGCTGCAAAGATAAATAATAAGCTTGTAAGCAACGTTTTATATAAAACTAATGCAAATTACAAAGGTAGAAAAGCTAAAACTAAACAAAAAAATGAAATTACTGGCTCAACATCAAAAATTTATGCTCAAAAAGGAACAGGTAATGCAAGACATGCGAGTAAGAAGGCTCCAATTTTTGTTGGTGGAGGTGTAGCACATGGACCTAAAGGTGAGAGCAATTATAAAAAAAGAAAACTAAATAAAAGCGAGAAAAAACTAAGTATTGCATCATTAATAACTAAAAAAAATAAATCAAAAGAGCTTATAGTTTTAGATGATTTTGAAAATGAAATTTTAAAAACAAAAGAAATGAATAAAATATTAATTAAATTTGAAGCAAAAAATTCAATAATTATTGCAGATAAAAAATCTAGAGATAATATTTTCAAATCAGTAAAAAATATACCTAACGTTAAAATTACTGATATTAACCACTTTAGTGCTTATGATTTAGCAAAATATAAAAAATTAATTTTTACAGAAACATCTATAAAAGAATTAGAGAAAAGATATTAATAATGGAAAAACTACATCTATACGACAAGATACTTTCACCTTTGGTAACAGAGAAATCAACTAATTTGTCTGAACAAAGTAAGATTATTTTTAAGGTGCATGCTAAAGCCAACAAAAAAACTGTAAAATTGAATATTGAAAAAATTTTTAAAGTAAACGTAACAAAAGTAAATATAATTAATAAAAAAACTAGATTGAAAACATCAAGAGGAAAAAAAATTAAAGTTAAAGGTTATAAAAAAGCAATTATAACATTAAAAAAAGGTCAAAATATCGACCTAACCACAGGTATATAAAGATGGCATTAAAAACTTTTAAACCATACACAAAATCAACTAGAGGAACTATTCTTGTAAATAGAGAGGGATTATGGAAAGGCAAACCATTTAAATCTCTAACATCTCCAAATAATTCTTCAAAAGGTAGAAATAATTATGGAAGAATAACTTCTAGAAATCATGGTGGTGGACATAAGCAAAAATATAGAAAAATCGATTTTTACAGAAAGAAAATTGGTATTATGGCTGAAGTTGAAAGAATAGAATATGACCCTAATAGATCTTGTCATATAATGTTAGTAAAATTTGAAGACGGTGAAAGATTTTATTACTTAGCGCCAAATAATATAAAAATTGGAGATAAAATCGAGAACGGATCTGAATGTGAAATTAAAATTGGAAATTGCATGCCACTTAAAGACATTCCTGTAGGCATAAATATACATAATGTTGAAATTAATCCTGGAGGCGGCGGTAAGATTGCAAGATCAGCTGGTACTTCAGTATCAATATCTGGTATTGATGGAAATTACTCAATTATTAAAATGACATCTGGAGAGGTTAGAAAGATTAATTCAAATTCTATGGCTACTATTGGCGTACTATCAAATCCTGACCAAAAAAATATAAAAATTGGGAAAGCAGGTAGATCAAGATGGTTAGGCATAAGACCTCATACGAGAGGAGTTGTTAAGAACCCTGTAGATCATCCTCATGGAGGTGGTGAAGGAAAATCTGCTGGTGGTAGACATCCAGTATCGCCAACTGGTCAATCAGCTAAAGGTTTAAAAACGAGGGATAACAAAAGGACTGATAAATTTATAATTAGAAGAAGAAAGAAGAAAAGAGCATAATATGGCAAGATCAATTTGGAAAGGACCATTTGTAGAAGAAAGTTTGATCAAAAAAGTGGATAAACTAAAAAATGATCCTATAAAGAAACCAATTAAAACATGGTCTAGAAAATCAACAATAATTCCAGATTTTGTTGGTATTAGTTTTTTGATTTACAATGGTAAAAAATTTATACCAATTACAATATCTGAGGATATGGTAGGTCACAAATTTGGCGAATTTGCACCAACAAGACAATTTTTTGGTCACACACCAGCAGATAAAAAAGCAAAAGTAGAAGGCGGAGCCAAAAAATAATGTCTAAATTAAAAAAACAAATAGATAGTAAAATTGTCAAATCAGTAAATAAAAATGTGCGTTCTAGTACTAAAAAATTAAATCCAATTTTAAAATCCATAGTTGGAAAAAAAGTAGATATAGCTATAAGAAATTTATCATTTTCTGATAAAAGAATTTCAAAGGATATAAAAAAGACAATTTCATCCGCTGTGGCAAATGCTGAAAATAATTACCAATATGATATAGACAAACTTGTTGTGAAAGAAGCTTATTGTGGAAAACAGGTTGTTATGAAAAGATTTAGAGCAAGAGCCAAAGGAAGAGCGGCAGAAATAATGAAACCATATTCAAATTTAACAATAATATTGACAGAACAAAAGAAACAAACGGAGAGTCATGGGACAAAAAGTTAATCCAGTAGGTTTAAGGTTGGGTATTAATCGAGGATGGGACTCGGTTTGGTACGCAAAAAAAAAAGATTTTGGAAATAATTTAATAGAGGATTTTAAAATTAGAGAATATATAAAAAAAAATGTTATAAATTCTGGAGTTTCTAAGGTGATGATAGAAAGAACAACAAAAAAATGTTTTGTAACAATTTATACTTCAAGACCAGGTTTTGTAATTGGAAAAAAAGGGACCGATATTGAAAAAATCAAAGGTAATTTATCGAAATTAACATCGAATGAAGTGGTATTAAATATAAAAGAGGTAAAGAAACCCGAAACAAATAGTTATTTAGTTGCCGAAAATATAGCTCAACAGTTAGTAAAAAGAGTTTCTTATCGAAGAGCCATGAAAAGAGCCATGCAATCAGCTTTAAGATTGGGAGCAAAAGGAATAAAAGTTTCTATTAGTGGGCGGCTTGGAGGTAATGAAATAGCAAGAACTGAATGGTTGAGAGAAGGCAGCATACCGTCACACACGCTAAGAGCAGACATTGATTATTCAGAAGCAGAAGCTTTAACAACTTACGGAATTATTGGAATTAAAATTTGGATATATAAAGGTGAGATCTTTACTAGAGAATTTAGCCAAGAAAGAAACAAGGTATAAAAATGCTTCAACCAACTAGAACAAAATTTAGAAAAGCACACAAAGGCAGAATACATGGCACAGCATCTAGATGTAACGCAATGAATTATGGATCTTATGGTTTGAAAGCAATCCAACCAGAAAGAGTGATTTCAAGACAAATAGAGGCTGCTAGAGTAGCTCTAACAAGACATATGAAAAGACAAGGAAGAGTATGGACAAGAATGTTTCCAAATATTCCAGTATCAAAAAAACCTACTGAAGTTAGGATGGGTAAAGGCAAGGGTTCGCCGGAATTTTGGGCTTGTAGAGTTAAACCAGGTAGAATTTTATTCGAGGTTGACGGTGTATCTGAAGAAATAGCAAAAGAGGCTCTTTATAAAGCTTCTGCAAAATTACCAATAAAATGCAAATTTATAAAAAGAATTTAATATGAAAAAAAAAGAAATAAAAAAATTGACAAAAAAACAAATGATTGAAAATTTAGATAAATTTAAAAAAGACCTTTTTAATTTTAGATTTCAAAAAGTTAATGGTCAGATAAAAAGCCCTGCGAAAATAACTGAAACAAAAAAAAATATAGCAAGGTTAAAAACATTGATAGAGGTAAAAAATGCCTAAAAAAATATTAAATGGAGTTGTTGTAAGCGACAAGCCAAATAAAACAATCACTGTATTAGTTGAAAGAAAATACCAGCACCCACTTCTAAAAAAAGTAATGAAGGCAAGAAAAAAATATAACGCACACGATGAAGAAAACAAATTTAAAACTGGAGACAAGGTATCAATTAGAGAAAGTAGGCCGTATTCTAAAAACAAGAAATTTGAAGTTATTGGAGGAATAAAATGATTCAAGTCCAAACAGAATTATTTGTAGCAGATAATACAGGTGCTAAAAAAATCGAATGTATAAAAGTGCTAGGAGGATCAAAGAGAAGATATGCTAGCATAGGAGACACCATAGTAGTAGCTGTAAAAGAAGCAATCCCAAAAGGAAAAGTAAAAAAAGGTTCTGTTCACAAAGCAGTGGTAGTAAGAGTAAAAAAAGGTATTCACAGAAATGATGGGTCTAAGGTTAGATTTGATAATAATGCTGCAGTTCTAACAGATGAAAAAGGCGAACCATTAGGCACAAGAATATTTGGACCAGTAACAAGAGAGTTAAGAAGTAGGGGACAAATGAAAATAGTTTCCTTAGCACCTGAGGTTTTGTAATGATTAAAAAGGGTTTAAAAGTCATAATTTTAACAGGAAAAGACAAAAAAAAAGAAGGTGAAGTTATAGAAATCGATAGGAAAAATAATAGAGCTAAAGTTAAAGGAATAAATATAGTAAAGAAACACGTTAAAACAACTAAAGAAAAAAAAGGCGGAATAGTGTCAAAAGAAAATTTTATACATTTTTCAAATTTAAAAAATATTGAAAATAATAAAAAAAATGAGGTTAAAAAATAATGCAACCAAGATTAAAAGAAATAATTTTTAAAGAAATAAATCCCAGTTTAAAGGAGATGTTTGGTTATAAAAATCTTTATATGGGTCCTAAAATAGAAAAAGTTGTTATAAACATGGGTCTAGGACTAGATGGAAATGACGCTAAAATTTTAAAATCCTGCCAAGATGATATTGCAAGTATTACAGGTCAAAGACCTACTGTTACAAAATTTAGAAAATCAATTGCAAACTTTAAAACAAGAAAAAATACAAATGCAGGATTAAAAGTAACACTTAGAAAGAATAGAATGTATGAATTTATTGATAGACTGATAAATATTGCATTACCTAGAATTAAAGACTTTAGAGGCTTGAGCTCAAATGGATTTGATAAATTTGGAAATTATACATTTGGTATTAAAGAGCAAATAGTATTCCCAGAAGTTAATTTTGATAAAGTAGATAAAATAAGAGGCATAGATATAACAGTTGTAATTAAGTCAATGGATAAAAAGCATAGCTTTGAACTACTTAAAAAATTAAATTTTCCATTTAAAGAAAATAGGAGTAACTAATGGCAAAACTAAGCTCAATAAATAAAAATAACAAAAGAATTAAACTTTCAGATAAATTCTACAAAAAAAGATTAAAATTAAAAAAAATAATAATGAATAAAAAAATAACTTTAGAAGAAAGATTTAAGGCTCAGCAAAAATTATCTAAAATGCCAAGAAACTCAGCAAAAATTAGAGTTAGGAATAGATGTCAGATTACAGGTAGACCTCATGGGGTATATCGAAAATTAAAAATATCAAGAATTGCTTTAAGACAATTAGGTTTAGAGGGGAAAATTCCTGGTATGGTAAAATCAAGTTGGTAGAAAGGTAATTATGAGTTTAAGTGATCCAATAGGAGATATGTTAGCAAGATTAAAGAACTCTCAAAAGAGAAATCATAAAAAAATCGAACTACCATCATCTAAGTTTAAGGCAAAAATAGCAGAAATATTAAAATCCGAAGGTTATATAATCGATTATGAAGTTAAATCTCATGAAAATAAATCTAATCTTCATATTAGCTTAAAATATAATTCAGGTAATCCAGTAATTAGTTCAATTGAAAGAATATCAAAACCTGGTAGGAGAATATTTTCTAGCGCAGAAAGTCTACCGAAAGTAAACAATGGATTAGGAATTGCAATAATATCAACACCCAAAGGTGTAATGACTGACATTGATGCTAGAAAGCAAAAAGTTGGTGGCGAAATAATTTGTAAGGTTTTTTAATGTCGAAAATTGGTAAAATAGGTATTTCAATTCCTGAAAAAGTAAAAGTTTTATTAAATGGAAATAATATAAACATTGAAGGACCACTTGGTAAGAAATCCATAAATATAGATTTAAGTATTTTTGACTTAAAAATAAATGAGGGCAAGGAAGTATCTATAAAGCCAAAACAAAACAATCAAAATACAAAAAGATTATGGGGCATGAATAGAAGCTTAATAAACAATGCTATTATTGGTGCTAGCAAAGGATATGAAAAAATTTTAGAACTTACAGGTGTTGGCTATAGAGCAGCGCTTAAAGGAAACATTCTGAATCTTCAATTAGGCTTTAGCCACGATATAAATTTTAATATTCCAGAGGGTGTAAAAATACAGGTTGAAAAACAAATTATTTTAAAGATATCAGGCACAGATAAACAAAAAGTTGGAATGGTAGCTGCAGAAATAAAAAGTATTAGACCTCCCGAACCATACAAAGGCAAGGGTATTAAAGAGCAAGGTCAGTACATACTAAGAAAAGAGGGAAAAAAGAAATAATGAAACTAAATAAAATACAGAGAAAAGAATATAGAATTAGAAATAAAGTTAAAAAAGTTTCTTCAAAAGATAGATTAAGATTAAGCGTAACTAGATCTTCAAAAAATATAAGTGCTCAAATAATAGATGATACCAAAAATATAACATTAGCATCTGCATCATCTAATACTAGTGAGATTAAATCTCAAAAAAAAAATAAAAAAGAATTATCTAAAATTGTTGCAGAAATGTTGGCTAAAAAAGCTAAAGAGATGAAAATTACTAAAGTTTATTTTGATAGAGGTATTTATAAATATCATGGAAGAATAAAGTTATTAGCTGATGAGTTAAGAAAAAATGGAATGGAGTTTTAGATATGGAAAAAAATATAGAATTTGTAGAAAAATTAGTACATATAAATAGAATTACTAAAGTAGTAAAAGGAGGAAGAAGATTCGGATTTTCAGCACTTGTAGTGGTTGGCAATCAAAATGGTAAGATCGGTGTAGCACATGCAAAAGCAAAACAAGTACCTGACGCAATAAAAAAAGCTAATGAATTAGCAAGAAGAAATCTTGTACAAATACCTTTAAGAGAAGGAAGAACAATACATCATGATATTTTTGGCAAAGATGGAGCTGGAAAAATAAAATTAAGAGCCGCACCGAAAGGAACAGGAATAATAGCTGGTGGTGCTGTAAGAGCAGTGTGTGAGGTGCTAGGTATTAAAGATATTGTAGCTAAATCACTTGGTACAGCAAACCCACATAATGTAATTAGAGCGTGTATGAAAGCTCTTATAAAACAAAATTCTCCAAAAAATATTTCACTACTAAGAAATAAAAAGATTTCAGAAATTGTTGAAAAAAGAGGATAAAAAAAAATGCTTAATACTAATGTTAAACTTAAAAGATCAAAAAAAAGACTTGGAAGAGGAATAGGTTCTGGTAAAGGAAAAACGTCAGGCCGTGGAGTAAAGGGTCAAAAATCAAGATCAGGTGTTGCAATTAAAAGTTTTGAAGGAGGCCAAATGCCTTTATATAGAAGACTACCAAAAAGAGGCTTTAATCCAATAAACAAGAGTAAAATTGCAATAATTAACTTAGATCAATTACAAAAGTTTGTTGATAATAAAAAAATTGATCCTCAAAACAACATAAATTTAGAAATTTTAAAAAAAAAAAATTTAATTAATAAATCTTATTTAAAATTTAAAATTCTTGGTAATGGCAACCTAAAATCCAAAATAGATATAGAAGTCGATTATTCATCAATTTCTGCAAAAGAAAAAATTGAAAAAATCGGTGGTATATTAAAAATAAAAAACGCTAAATAATAATGAGTGAGTCATCTCAAACTAATGATTTAAGAAATAGAATTTTATTTACTGTATTTATACTTGCAATTTATAGATTAGGAACATTTGTGCCCCTGCCAGGCATAGATCCGGAGCAACTACAAATAATGATGGACAGTAATCAAAAAGGCTTATTAGGGATGTTTAACGTATTTGCTGGTGGAGCTGTAAGTAGAATGGCAATATTTGCACTTGGTATAATGCCGTATATATCATCGTCAATTATTGTGCAGTTACTTACTGGAGTAACTGATTATTTCAAGAATCTTAAAGCTCAAGGTGAAATTGGAAGACAAAAAATTACACAAATAACAAGGTATGGAACCGTTTTATTGGCCACTGTACAAGGTTATGGTTTAGCAGTAGGACTAGAGTCATCTGCAGATTTAGTGATAAACCCAGGTGCATTTTTTAAAATCTCAACAGTTACTACAATTGTAGCAGGAACTATATTTTTAATGTGGTTAGGTGAGCAGATTACTCAAAGAGGAATAGGTAATGGTATTTCATTAATAATATTTTCAGGAATAGTTGCTGAAATTCCAAGAGCATTAGTTACAACTTTTGAATTAGGTAGAACTGGTGCCATCTCTACTGTAATGATAATTTTTATATTTATACTATTAGTTTTAACAATTCTGTTTATAGTTTTTATGGAAAGAGCATTAAGGAAAATACTGATCAATTATCCTAAACGACAAATGGGTAATAAAATGTATGGAGGTGAATCATCTCATTTGCCACTTAAAATTAATTCAGCAGGGGTTATACCAGCAATATTTGCCTCAGCGCTACTATTGTTGCCAGTAACCTTTTCAAATTTTAATGTGTCTCAAAATGAAACTTTTTTAAATATTTCTTCTTACTTCTCACAAGGTCAACCGCTTTATATGTTGCTATATGCTTCGGGTATAATATTTTTTACATTTTTCTACACATCTATAACATTCAATCCAAATGAAACTGCTGAAAATTTAAGAAAATATGGAGGTTTTATTCCAGGTATAAGGCCAGGCGAAAGTACAGCAACATATATAGATACCATTCTTACAAGATTAACTACAATAGGAGCTTTGTATCTTACCCTTGTTTGTTTAATGCCAGAGTTTTTGATAGCAAACTATCCAATACCATTTTATTTAGGTGGTGCGTCTGTATTAATTGTTGTTGTTGTTGCCATAGATACTGTAACTCAAGTTCAAACAAGATTAATGAGTTCGCAATATGAACAATTAATAAAGAAAACTAAATTTGGAAGATAGACTAAGTGAATGTTGTAATATTTGGTCCACCTGGGGCTGGTAAGGGAACACAAGCTAATTATATTGTTAAAAAATTTAATCTTTATCAAGTTTCTACAGGTGATCTTTTGAGGAACGAAGTTAAAAATCAAACAGTTATTGGCAAAGATATAGAAAATATAATTTCAAAAGGTGATTTTGCAACAGATGAAATTGTAAATGAATTAATAAAAAATATTGTCTTTGACTCTCAAAAAAAAAACAAATTAATATTTGATGGATACCCAAGATCTTTAAGCCAAGCGGAAAATTTGGATGAAATGTTAAGAATAACAAATCAAAAAATAGATTTTATTTTCTTTCTAAATGTACATAAAGACACAATAATTAAAAGAATAGAGAAAAGAAAAATTTTAGAAAATAGATCAGACGACAATTTAACAACTATTTTAAAAAGGTATGATACATATATGGACACCACAAAACCTGTCTTAGATTTCTACTCAAAAAAACAAAACTTTCATGAAATTGATGGAGACGCAAAAATTGAGGAAATATCAGTTAAAATTAAGCAAATCCTATCAGTTTAAGACATTGACTTTAAAAAAACTTCTTATATAAAAGGCTAAATTTTTATCTCAATAATATGGCTCGTATAGCAGGTGTAAATATTCCGCAAAATAAATTAGTAAGGATCGGACTTACATATATATAT
>MDTB01065378.1_pt1 | contig 12377 bp, 8 predicted proteins | sample 811161 | NCBI WGS metagenome assembly MDTB01 (sample SAMN05326650, study PRJNA326480) | marine metagenome | isolation source: seawater | place: Mediterranean Sea | collected 2009 | reverse complement strand
GTTTCAACTCCTTATTTAATCCGTAGTATCCCACCCTATGAAATAATGTCAGAAGAGGGTCTTCAAATAATTGAGAATAATGCTGACATTATTCTTGAAGAGATAGGAATTGATTTTCGCGATTATCCCTCCTCTTTGGAATTATTTAAAAATGCCGGAGCAAGTGTTGATGGAGAGCGTGTTCGATTTCCTAAAGGTATGTGCAGAGAGATAGTAACCAAGTCTGCACCTTCTTCATACATACAACATGCACGTAACCCTTCGAATAACGTTCAAGTTGGAGGAGATGCGACTGTATTAGTACCAGCTTATGGATCCCCTTTTGCATTCGATTTAGATAACGGCCGCCGTTACGCAAATATCGAAGATTTTAGAAATTTTGTGAAGCTCGCATATATGAGTCCACACTTACACCATTCAGGTGGAACTATTGTAGAACCTGTAGATATACCTGTCAGCAAAAGGCACCTTGATATGGTTTATTCACATTTGAAATATAGTGACAAGCCTTTTATGGGTTCAGTTACTGCACCCGAAAGAGCTCAAGATTCTGTTGCCTTAGCAGAAATGGTTTTTGGTGATGGATTCTTAGATCAAAATACAGTAATGACAAGCCTTATTAATGCTTCGTCTCCCATGTGTTGGGACGCATCAATGCTCGGAGCAGCAGAGGTTTACGCTCGTTCGAATCAAGCAACAGTTATTAGTCCCTTTATAGTCGCAGGCGCCATGGCACCTGTGACAGTTGCTGGGGTCGCTGCTCAAACTCTTGCAGAAGCACTGGCAGGGATGACTTTTATCCAACTGATCAATCCTGGGGCACCTACCGTATTTGGATCTTTTGCGATGTCAATGTCCATGCAAACGGGTGCACCAACTTTTGGTACTCCTGAACCCGCTCTTATCTTGTACACAGTGGCTGCGCTGGCGCGTCGTCTGGGTGTGCCGTTTCGCTCCGGAGGGAATCTTTGTGCTTCAAAAATACCTGATGCACAAGCTGCTTCTGAAAGTATCTCTACCTTTATTCCAGCTATTTTGGGAGGTGTTAATTTCATGCTCCATTCAGCTGGCTGGCTGGAAGGTGGACTTGCTATGGGCTACGAGAAATTTATTATTGATGCAGATCAATGTGGTTTGGCAGCAAGTTTCGTAAAAGGCGTAGATCTTTCTGAAAATGGACAAGCTTTAGATGCTATTAAAGAGACAGGACCTGGACAACATTTCTTAGGTTCCGAACACACTCTGAAAAACTTCGAAACAGCTTTCGCTGTCTCTGATATCGCAAACAATGACTCATACGAACAGTGGTCTGAAGAAGGCAGTCTAGATGCTGCTCAAAGAGCAAACACTATTTGGAAAAAAATGCTAAATGACTATGAACCGCCCCCTCTTGATGAAGCAATAGATGAAGCCATGCTCGATTTCATAGCAAAACGAAAAGACGAATTACCAGATGAGTTCGCTTAGTATCCCACATTATGGGAATCTTTCCCGCTTTGTGGTAAAAGAGTTAAAATAATAATCTCATAAATCGAATTCTAGTGGAGTAAAAGAAAATGTCTTTTCCGTCAGATTTAGAAATTGCACGTAAAGCAGAACTAAAACCATTAACGGACGTAGCTAAAGAATCAGGTATTCCTGAAGAATCTTTAGAGCTCTATGGGGAAGGTGCTGCAAAAATAAAACTTGAAGCGATTGACGCTATGGCAGATAAACCCAAAGCAAAATATGTGGTTGTAACCGCCATAACACCGACACCTTTAGGTGAAGGCAAAACAACAACAACTGTTGGACTAGGGCAAGGTTTCTCTCATATAGGAAAACGCGCAACTATTGCTATACGTCAACCGTCACTCGGTCCCACTTTTGGCATTAAAGGTGGTGCTGCAGGTGGTGGATACTCACAAGTCGTTCCCATGGAGCTTTTCAACCTTCATCTAACAGGCGACATGCATGCAGTCACCGCAGCCCACAATATGTGTTCTGCCATGCTTGACTCTCATCTTTTTCACGGTAACGAACTGGGCCTTGATATCCATAACATCACTTGGAGACGTGTAATAGATATAAACGACCGCTCTTTAAGAAATACAATGGTCGGACTGGGCGGTCGCCTGGATGGTATCCCACGTGAAACCGGTTTTGATATTACAGCTGCTTCAGAAGTAATGGCCGCTTTAGCTTTATGTACCTCTCTGGCAGATCTGAGAGAAAGAATGGGCAGGATAGTTGTCGGATACGACAAAGCAATGACTCCAGTTACAGCTGATGATATTGAAGTAGCTGGGGCAATGACAGTTCTCTTAAAGGAAGCAATAAAACCAAATCTTATGCAAACACTTGAGGGAACTCCTGCTCTGGTGCATTGCGGACCATTTGGAAATATTGCTACGGGCAACTCATCAATCATCGCTGACCAAATCGGAATACATACCGGTGATTTTCTCTTAACTGAAGCAGGCTTTGGGGCAGATATGGGAGCGGAACGTTTCTTCAATATAAAGTGTCGCTATTCAGGAATGGCTCCGGATGCTGCTGTTCTAGTTGCAACGGTAAGAGGGTTGAAAGCCCACTCAGGCAATCATCGAATAGTGGCAGGAAAGCCATTACCTGAAGCACTATTAGCCGAAAATCCAGATGAAGTTCACGAAGGGGGAGCAAACCTAAGAAAACAAATCGAAAATGTTCGCATCCATGGAGTAAGCCCAGTTGTAGCGATAAATCGTTTTCCCGAAGATTATGATGCCGACTTAGAAGCAATCGCGGAAATAGCTGAAGAGTGTGGAGCTAGATGTGCAATAACAAATCATTTTTCTCAAGGCGGGGAAGGTGCTAGTGAGTTAGCAGAAGCAGTAGCCGAAGCCACTGAAGAAAAAACTAGTTTCTCAGTCTTGTATCCAGATGAAATGGACATAAAAGAAAAAATTAAAACTGTTGCGACTAAAGTCTACGGTGCTGAAAATGTTGAATTTTCAGCCGCCGCTACAAAACAAATTGATTCCTACACTGAAAATGGTTTCGGCAACCTTCCAGTATGTATAGCCAAAACGCATCTATCTGTCTCTTCAGATGCGTCGCTGAAGGGTGCGCCCACTGGTTGGACTTTGCCCGTTCGGGAAGTTAGAGCTTCAATTGGAGCTGGTTTTGTTTACCCAATCTGTGGTGAAATGCGAACAATGCCAGGATTAGGGAAAAACCCAGCAGCAGCGAGTATAGACATTGACGAAAACGGAGAAATTGTTGGACTCAGCTGACATGAAATCTACTCAACTTAAACTCTTGGATGGTATGACATACGAGTTAATTCCATTAAAAAATGTTCATGAACAAGGAGAGTACCTACCTAAATCATCGACAATTTCTATAACTTGTTCACCGGCCAAAGATATCGAAGCAACACTTGAGCTTTGCGAAAGCTTTTTATCTAAAGGGCACACAACTATTCCACATTTCGCTGCGCGAATGGTTGAAAGCGAAGAACACGTGGCTCAAATTGTTAAACGCATTGAATCTCTAGGAATAGAAACAGTTTTTATAATCGGTGGAGATGCTGACCAGCGCGGACCTTTCAATGATGCACCCGGGTTGCTTCGTTCATTTTTAGACAAAAATCCAAAAATCAAAACTGTTGGAATCGGCTCGTATCCTGATGGACACCCTTCAATACCTGAATCCGCACTAGCCGAATCTTTGATTAAGAAACAGGAAATGATTTACGAAAGCAACCTGAATGGCTACATGGCAACTCAAATGTGTTTTGAAGCAAAAACTATTTCAAGTTGGCTGAAAAATTGCAGAGAGGCAGGGGTGACGCTTCCTTGCCATTTAGGACTCCCAGGAGTTGTAGATATGAAGAAATTGATTAATATTTCTCTTCGTTTAGGAGTTGGTGTTTCCAGTCGTTATCTGAAAAAGAACAGAAAATCAGTTTTTAAACTCCTCTCTCCTCGCGGCTACAACCCAAACAAATTGATTGTTCCAGTTTCTGATTATGCGGAAGAACTAGATATTGCTGGAATACACTGCTTCACCTTTAATGCGGTTGAATCAACTGAAGCTTGGCGTACAAAAACTATGGAACGTTTGACCTAATTTTGCGACCCGCTGGTGGTTTTCACTTCATAAGTGCGCAAAATTAGATATGAGGAAAGAATTTCCCAGACTTCTGTCCGAAGGCACTTTAGGTCCGTTGACTTTACGTAATCGAATTGTTATGCCTGCAATGGATCAAAACAATTGCACTGAAGATGGCTTAATCAGTAACAAAACACTCCAACATTATGAAGATAGAGCAAAAGGTGGAGTTGGGCTTTTAATTCTTGAGACCTCAGCAGTGAAGTGGCCTTACGGGGCTACTTCTAAACATCAGCCTTCCCTTTCAAGCGATGAAGTGATACCAGGACTTGAAAAACTTGCAGAACGCATTCATAAGCATGGTGCCCGTATCATTGTCCAAGCTTGCCATCACGGCAGAATATCTGGCTTAGATATTTCCCGTGATGTGCCCGTATTAGTTCCCTCTCTTCCAATTCCTTCTTTCGATACTTTAGGCATGGTCTATAACACGACAAATGAAGAATTAATGAAGATGGCAACTCTTACTGGAGGAAAATTGCCTACTTTTAAGCCAGCTTCAGCCGAACAAATAGAAGAAATAATTGAAGCATTTGTTTCAGCGGCTTCAAGAATTAAAAAAGCGAATCTTGATGGTATTGAAATTCACGCTGCACACGGCTATTTGATTTCAACTTTTCTTTCAAAAGCTTGGAACAAGCGTGAAGATGAGTGGGGTGGTTCTATAGAAAATAGAACAAGACTATTAAGCAAAATAGTTGAGAGAATTAGAGAAGAATGTGGGAGCAATTTTGCGATTGTTGTGAGAATAGACGGCCATGAGTACGGAATCAAAAACGGTATTACTGTAGAAGAAGCCTCTAACACAGCGGTTATAGCTGAAAAGGCTGGAGCTGATGCGATTCACGTATCCGCAATTTCTTCGTCTGGAACCGGAGTGGGTTTTACTGAGGGGCCTTTGCCGTGGGAAAAGTGTCAATACAGCCATCTGGCTAAAACTGTTCAGTCTGCTGTGGGTATTCCAGTTATAGCTGTTGGCCGCATTGAGCCTGAAGATGGCGAAAAGCTGATTGCCGAAAATAGCTGTGAATTTGTTGCGATGGGTAGACAACTCCTTGCTGATCCTGAATTGCCTAATAAATTGACCAACAACTCTCCGGAGAAAATTCGTCCCTGTATAAATTGTTTTGTATGTGTTGCACAGAATTTTTGGAATGGTGAGCCCGTTTGTGCAGTAAATGCAAGGTTGGGTAACTATGAAGCAGAAATTGTACTTCCACAAAAATCAAAAAATGTTGTAATAGTAGGAGGGGGGCCTGCAGGTCTTGAATGTGCTCGAGTGGCCTCAAGCCGAGGACACAAAGTAATTCTTCTGGAACAAATGAAAAGGTTGGGTGGCACCGCTTTATTTTCTTCTCTTACTACTCCTAAAAATGGGGAACTAATTAAATGGTTTGAAGCGGTTTTAGAAGATAGTCAAGTCGAGATAAGAAAAGGTTTCCTTGCCGATAAGAAGTCAATACTGTCTTTGAATCCTGACGCTGTTGTTATAGCTACCGGATCAAAAAGTTCTAAAAGTAATATTAGAGGTTCAGACCTTCCACATGTTTTGTCGAGAGATCAACTAAGAGGTTTACTGCAGGGTTCAAAATCTTTATACCGTCATGAAAACTCAAAAACATCTAACTTCCTCTTACTGCAGATAGATAAAAAACTTGGCATTTTAAAAAATATAGAAAAAATTAGATTTCTTTCAAAATTTTGGATGCCACTAGGTAAACGCGTGACCATTATCGGCGGTGGCTTAGTCGGTATAGAATTATCACACTTTCTGTCAGAGAGAAAAAGACAAGTGACGGTTGTTGATAACAAATCTGTCATGGCGCCCGAAATGGCACATCCACGGCGTTGGAGGACTTTACATGAAATAACTTCTTCAAATGTGGAATTGTATAACGATGTTGAAGTAGTCGAAATTAATAAGAATTCTGTTATTTGCCTAAAAGGCATGGAAGAATTCGAGATATTTTCTGATTCTGTAATCCTTGCGGAAGGAATAGAAGCGGATAAAGCACTAAGTGAAAAATTTGCTGATTTAGAAGTTGAAACTCATGTTATTGGTGATGCCGAAAGCATCGGGTACATAGAAGGGGCGATACGCTCGGGTAACAAAGTCGGACGACTTCTCTAATTGAAATTATATCGAGGAATCAAATGAAACAAGAAAACGATATCAATTCAGAAATGGGAAAACTGGTGGAAGCATCTTGGAACCCTTTCGACCCAGATTTCCTTATAAATCCTTATCCACAGTATGAACTGCTACGTGATCAAGACCCTGTTCACCGAACAGCATTCGGAAATCTTGTTGTCACACGTTTTGATGATGTATTTGAAGTTTTAAGAAATCCAAACACTTCTGTCGACCGTGACAATACGGCCGAGGGAATGGACAGGCCTGAGCACATAAAAAAACTACAGGATGCATCTATGGATAGGCCCCCATCAATACTTATGCTTGATCCGCCTGAGCACACACGGCTTCGCAAACTGGTTCAAAGAACTTTCACACCTCGAGGTATTGAAAAGATGCGACATCTAACAACTGAGATAGTGGAGGACTTACTTGACCAGTTAGCTGAAAAAAGAGAAATCGATCTAATAAAAGATTTTTCCTTTGTCGTTCCTTTTGTCGTCATACATTCAATGTTGGGCCTTCCAGATGCCGACATGCTAGATGTTAGAGAGTGGTCACAAACTTTGGTGCAAACTCTCGAACCGAATATAAGTCCAGAACAGGTAGACGCAGCTATTTGGGGCGGTACTCAGTTAAACGAATACTTAACTGAAGCGCTTGCATGGAAACGAAACCAGCCTGGAGATGATCTTCTTAGTGATTTAATTGCAGTTGAGGAAGGTGGAGAAGGCCTTACTGAACCGGAACTACTTTCAATGATTTCGCTTCTTTTTGTTGCAGGTCATGAAACTACCGTCAATCTGATCGGGAATGGAACTCATTCTCTTCTAAACAGTCCTGAACAATTCAATTTAGTTCTAAACGATCCTTCTGTTGATTCCACAATAGCGGATGAGCTTTTGCGTTTCGATAGCCCTGTACAAAATTCAGGAAGGTTGCTACTAGAGGACATGGAATTATCAGGCGTTCATGTGGAAGCTGGCGAACTGGTTTTAACTGCTCTGGGAAGCGCCAATAGAGATCCTAGATTCTGGGGTGACTCAGCCCACGTTCTTGATGTTAAAAGACAAGATGCCTCCAGACACGTCTCGTTTGGTAGTGGGGTTCATTATTGTCTCGGCGCAGCTTTAGCCAAAATGGAGGGGGAAATTGCTGTTACGAAGCTTATTAGACGTTTCCCGGAAATTTCAATTACTAGTGAACCTACATATAATTCTCGAATAATCCTTCGCGGTAGAGAGGAATTTCCAGTCGATCTAGGCTCCCCAAAATAGAGAACCAGCTAGGAAGCTGTTACTTCTCTTTTGGTTACTTCAAATATCGAAATACCTAAAAGAAGTATCCCAGCTATAAGTCCGATCCATACACCAAAACCTACGGACATGTCTTCTCGCTGGGTCCCAGTGATCAACCACCCGATAAGTGGTGACATCACGCACAACGAAACAATCGTTTGCAAGTGAGGGTGTGCCAACCTTCCTCCAGGCTCTGCTAAGCCTTTTGGTCGTAAACGCATGAAACCTGTAAGTGCCATTACTCCACCAAAAGCCAAGAGCAGGAACCCCATTCTTGGTGCCCCGGGTTCATAACCAGTCCAAGTTCCTTCTTCTGTCTTGAACCATTCAAATAATGGGGCTATCGCAATCAAAGCACCAGAAACTAGAACAACAAATCCAATTTTTTGCCTGTCTGATTGATTTACTGGTGTGGAAGAAGAAGCCCCAAGTAATCCAAATCCTGCCATTACCGCTTGAGGTAAAAAATATGCTACTAATCCAGCTCCGGCTGCTCCCCATCCAGCACCTCTGATTTGGCCTAGAGCACGGAAGGATCCTGAGTGGGCTATTACTAGGAAACTTAAAATTGTTGTGAATGAAGCAAACCCCAAAGCTAAGAGAATTTGATTTCCTCCCATAGCGAGTGGTTTAATCGTAAATTCTTTTTCTGCTGCAAGGGTCAAAGAAACAAGAAGCATTAGGACCCCTAGAACTACCACAACTATTCCGAAACCAGCTCCACCTTGGCTGTCGAAAACTCCAAAACTTTCTTTTTTCAAATTCACCCAATTGCCGGCTAACACCAGCCATAAAAATATGGCTGCGAAACCGACTCGTACAGCTGAAAGAATTTTATTAGCTGACATCACTCTGTCGCCTCTTGATCTATTTCTCCACCTAGATAACTTGCTTCAAGAAGATCTTTCGATTCCAAAAGTTCAGATGCTGAACCTGACATTACTAATTCTCCGTGATTCATTACGTAGCCCCGGTCAGCTACCTGTAAAGCAAGGTGCACGTGTTGCTCAACTATTAATACTCCTGCTCCAGTTTCATCAGCAATATTACGAACTATAGGAAGTAGTTGCTCCACGATTATTGGGGCAAGACCAAGACTCATTTCATCGACTAATAAAAGTTTAGGTTTTGAAACTAGCGCCCTTGCCATTGCTAGCATTTGTTGCTCTCCACCTGAAAGGAGACCGGAACGACGATCCATTAAGGGTCTCAATGCTGGCAATAATTCGAGTGCTTTTTCCATTCCTTCCTCTTGCAACTCTTTATCACCTCGTAGACCTAGTTGAAGATTTTCTTTAACTGTTAAATTAAAGAAAAGAGATCTGTCTTCTGCTACGTGCGATAAGCCAAGACGAGCATTTTTGTGAGGATTTTTTGAATCTACGTTTTCACCAAGAACTTTTATGCTTCCACCTAAAAGTGGAATTATTCCTGAAACTGTAAGCAGGGTTGTTGTTTTACCAGCACCGTTTGGACCGAGAAGTGCGACTACTTCACCTGCATTTAGATAGATATCTAAGCCACGCACAACTGGCACACCCGCATAGCCGGTATTTACATTTTCGACCGAAAGTAATTGTTCAGTAGTTTGATTCATCACTCACCTGCCGTGTCTGACATGCCGCGCAATTCTTCAGCTGAACGGGCTTGTGCTTCTCCAGCTTCTTCGCCTAAATAGGCTGCCACTACCTCTGGGTTTGTTCTTACTTCTTCTGGCGTTCCAGCTGCAATGATCTTTCCGAAATCCATAACGTAGATGTAGTCACATACGCTTAAAACAAGTCCCATGTCGTGATCAATTAGAAAAACAGTTATGTCATGATCAAGAAGGCCTCGTAAATGCCCGCCTAGAGCGTTACTTTCAGCAGTATCTAGACCAGCTGCTGGTTCGTCTAATAGGACTAGGTTTGGTTTAGCTGCTAAAGCTCTTGCTACGCCTACAAGTTTTCTTTGTCCGTGAGGTAGATCTGTGGGCAATTCTTCTTCAAGCCCTGTTAAGCCAGCTACTTCTAAGGCCCATTCGATTCGTTTTTCTATTTCATCATTGGACTGTCCGATTCTCAGCACATCAAGTAAGAGTGTGTACCAGGAGGTGGGATGAGCGGCAACAAGTAAGTTGTCTCTTACGCTTAAATCTTCGAAAAGTTCTAAAGATTGAAATGTGCGTACTAGTCCTAACTGGGCTCTCTCATGAGGCTTCATCTGACTTAAGTCACTTCCATTAAAAATTGCTGATCCTGCTGAAGTAGGAACGAAACCTGTTATTGCGTCAATGAAAGTCGTCTTTCCTGCACCATTTGGGCCTATTAGCCCAACAAAAGATCCTTTCGATATTTCTATATCTACGTGATCATTAGCGTTCAAACCACCAAATGTTACTGTTAAATCTTTAGTTTCAAGAAGGTTACTCATACATTCTCCTTCTCAGGTTCATTAATTTCTTCTACCACATCGGCTTCTGGAGTTTTACCTCTCATTACCGCAAGCAGACCCTTTGCTTGATTGGTTACTGTAAGAGAGATTCCTTCACCGCTCGTTAATATCGCATTGACTATCAAACCCACTCCTCCTACCGCGTTGATATAGGCCTGAGTTATGCCTTCGAAATGGAGTGAACCGAACTCTGATAGTAGACCACCGCCTACTAGCATTCCGCCGAGAACCGCCCCCCAAACTGTTGTGATGCCTCCCAAGTAAACAAACGCAATCATCGCTAGGCCTACAAAAGGACTAAAAAATTCACTAGTGACCATCGGCATTTTATAAGCAACTAGTACTCCGGCCAGTCCAGCTAGGAATGAGGAGACTCCAAATCCGAGCATTTTTGTGCGCGCAACATTAACACCAGCGGCAGCGGCAGCTCTTTCATTGGAGCGGATGGCTAAAAATCTTCGACCTGTCACACCGCGTCTTAAATTGACTACAAAAAGTCCAGCTAGAGCAACGACGATTATTGAAAAAAGAGTAAATTTCCAGTAATCAGTCTGATTAGATTGTTCATCTAATGCTCCAACATACTGGCCAAACCACTCAGGCTTTGGAGTCGGATTCATCGTATGAGCTGCTGTGCCCATTATTGGCCTGTTACGCATTAGTAGATCCTCAATAGCTACTATCGATGCGAGGGTGACAACAGCAAGTTGCACGCCCCTAATTCTGAGCGCGGGTATCCCTATTAGCAGTCCAAGAAGGACTGCCGCAACGACGCCCCCTAAGGCAGCTAAGGGGTCAGGCCAACCCGGCCCTGTCACAACGAAAAAGTCCATTGGTCTCACTTTTACGCCATCTGATGCGAGCCTAATTAACACAAAACTTGATACACCCGCCAAAGTCCATTGGACCAAAGAAATTTGGCCCAAGAAACCTAAAAGAACCACCAAACTTAACATGGCTAAAATTGCCACCAATGTCATAGTCAATGTTGATTCCCACTTGGAGATAAAAATATTTGACATTACAAGCGCAATCACCACTCCAACTCCAACGCCAATCACTGGATGTTTAGTTGCAGGCGCGCGCGGCTGTCTTCCTAGACCTACGGTTCCTCTGATTGGTAGCTTGTGCCCTCTGAAATAAAGGACAAGTATCACAACTAAAACTGGAGCAAAAGCGCGAACCCCATCGACAGGTAACCAGTCTGGCCACCATTCATAACTGGTAGCACTTACTCCCATACTGGCAAATGCCCCTAATCCCAAGCCTCCTGCTATGGCTCCGGGGATTGATGTAAGGCTTCCGACTAGAGCTGCTGCTAAAGCGGATACGACGTAAAGGTTTAATTGGTTTGGCATTGTCTTGTGAAGAAATAAAACTCCCGCAAGACCAGCTAGAACTGAGGAAATAACCCAATTAAGACCAGCTAAAAATTGTGGTGAATAACCCAACAGAGTTGCGCCTTTTTCGTTCTCATCCGCTGCTCGCGTTGCTAAGCCAAATCTTGTATAGCGGTAAAGTGCCCATGCGCCAAATCCAATTATTAGTGCTGCTGCAGCAAGGTATGGAGTTGACCTGGGCAGGTTTTTATCCATTCCTACAAAATTGGTAATAGGCTCTGATGTCGAATTAAATACCCAGAAACCATCATCGGAGCGGTTCGCCGCTCCAAAATTTAATAGTGCTACTGCTTGTAAATAGAGCATGATTCCGACTGAACCAACAACTTTTGCAAGCATGGGGGAATTTCTTAGTGGCCTAAAAACAAGGAAATGCATTAGCAAGCCAATAAAAGCAGACATCATAAGTGTGATGATCATCGCTAACCAAGCCGGTGGGTCGGTCATGACATGGATTTCAACGGGCAGATTGTTTATATGAAGGGCTTTTAAGAAGCCCCATTCTGGTATCGGGTCGAACCATGGAAGGTAGATAGAACCTCCCTCATTACCAATCCCGCTCGCAGATGGCATATCTCTAAGTTCATCCCATGTAAAAGCCGCGTATGCAGCAACAGAGCCATGTGCAAAATTAATTACTCCTGAACCACGGTATGCGATTACCAGGCCTGCTCCTAAAAGGGCAAAAACGGAACCAGCGGCTAAACCCGCAAAAAGTCCGAATAAAAGTTCCACTTTGAACCGCCCCCTCTTCTACAACATGGAATATAACAAATTTAAGTGCATATAAAGCATTGGAGCGGCCCTAACGGGCCGCTCCAACACAAATTAAACGTTAAAGGCTAAAAGTAAAATTCTAACCTTCGTTTGAGCGTGCAAACGGTCCGTTTGCTACTCGGGCTTGTATATCACCCACGTTTATGATCTTGCCTCCGAATTCACCAAGATCCCATGCGTCTCCAGTCCACTTAACGAATG
>MDTB01211545.1_pt1 | contig 12378 bp, 12 predicted proteins | sample 811161 | NCBI WGS metagenome assembly MDTB01 (sample SAMN05326650, study PRJNA326480) | marine metagenome | isolation source: seawater | place: Mediterranean Sea | collected 2009 | reverse complement strand
TACCTTAATAAGCATGCAATCCAAAAAGGACAAGCATCCTGAGAGTGATTTTAGTCAGTATTATTATCTTCCTACTAATGGAAATTTTTGTTTTCATCGAGTTTGGCCGCCTTTGGGGTTTTTGGCCAACAGCGGGAGCTATATTTTTTACAGCATTCTTTGGTTGCTTAATTGTGCGCCATCAGGGTTTGGCTGTGATCCGCAAAACCCAGCGGGAGATAAAACTTGGCGATGCGCCAGCCCAAAACTTAATCGTAGGCGCCTGTATTTTGTTTGCAGCTATGCTGCTACTTATTCCGGGTTTCGTGACTGACTTATTGGGCTTTTTATTATTAATACCGGTGTTCCAAAAACCCGCCATATCGATAATAAGAAAAAAAATAGGGGGTGGCGGGATTATAAAAGGGTCCGGATACCCTGACACCCCCATTATTGAGGGTGTTTTTGACAATATCACTAGTGAGAACAGCACAGAATTAAATGAAAAAAGTACTCTACCGCCACAAAGTTAGTTCATCCGATTACAGGTTTTGGAGTTGTCGTCCCCGATGATCCATGGTAGCCAGTCCCCGCTCAAATTTGGAGGTTTCATATGGCTGAAGGCGTTACAACAGAAGGCGCGAATGTTCATTCTAATAGTACCCCCCCCCCGATTACAGTAAACGCGCAATATATAAAGGACCTCTCTTTTGAGGCTCCAAAGACTCCGATAATATTTACGGCAATGCAAAAAGAAGAGCCAGACGTCAATATAAATGTAAGCGTAAACTTTTCTGAGCTAAAAGATGAGATCATGGTGGACCACCAAATTTTTGAGGTTGTCCTGGGTGTTGAGGCCACTTGTAGTGTCGGCTCTGACACGGCTTTTCTATTGGAGCTCCAATATGCGGGGCTATTTACTATTAATGTCGACGAACAAGATCGAGGACCTGCCTTGCTTATTGAGTGCCCCCGATTGTTATTTCCATTTGCCCGCAATATCCTATCGGATATCTCTCGCGACGGCGGGTTTCCACCACTAATGCTTGGGCCCCTAGATTTTGCTGGCATGTATCGTCAAAAGGCCTCAGGAGAAGATAGTTTGGGAAGTTGATAGTGTTAATCACCCAGACCGATACGTCGCACAAATATTAAATCACGCCTGATTCCAAATCGATTTTTTGAAGCGACTGATAAACGCCGCGTGTGCTGCAAGCTCGTCAGTATTTGGGGCGGTCTTCCGTGGTCTGCGAATTTTTTTTGCTGGAACCCCAGTCTCATGAGCCAGTTGCTGGCTTGTTTCTAGCTTAAACCCTCCCTGACGACCCCCGATTAGTTCCTGATAGACCTCTGCTAATAATTGCGAATCTAAAAGCGCACCATGTAGCCTTCGATTGGAGCAATCAATTTTAAATCTTTTGCATAGCGCGTCTAGGCTCACCGGACTGCCAGGGAATTTTTGTCGCGCGAGCCGGAGAGTGTCTGTTGTTCTGTTTATTGATATGCATTGTCTGCTGGCCAACTCTAGCTCTGCATTTAGAAAGCTAATATCAAATTCGGCGTTGTGAATTATTAGCTGAGCCTCTCCTAAGAATTCTAGAAATTCATCTGCAATTTCAGCAAATTTAGGCTTATCAGACAAAAACTCTTCCGACAGGCCATGGATTGCAAATGCCTCCTCGGGAACACCCCGGCCTGGATTAATATATTGGTGAAAGACCGCCCCGGAAGAAATCTTATTAATCAGCTCCACGCACCCAATCTCCACGAGTTTATCACCTGCACTTGGGCTCAAGCCTGTCGTTTCTGTATCAAGGACTATTTCACGCATCTTAGTATCCCGAACCAAACGCTGGGGGCGAAGCTTAAGAGGTTCCTCACTTTGTACTGTATATTCCAGGCTGCCATTTCCGAGGTCGCCAATTGGAGGTTTTCAATAAAATCTTGTATATTTGTCTCAAACTATCAATACGCCCGAGCCCCGTCAAAACAACAAAGTCACTTAACGCTCGTTTTTTATAATCTGGCATCTGGCTACTAAGAATTTTATTAAACCGATCCGGACTCATCCCAGGTCGGTTCAAGACACGTTTTTTTTGAATAAAATCCGGGGCGGAGACAGTAATAATAATATCGCATAAAACATCACCCCCCGTTTCAAACAAAAGGGGTGCATCGATAACAACTCGTCTCGCTCTTCGTCGATACGTCGTCGCCAAAAATCGGTTTTTTTGATCTAAAACCATGGGATGTAAAATTGCTTCGAGGGCCAATAGCTTGGACGGCCGACCAAATACTACCGCTCCCAGCTTCGCGCGATCAACAGCACCATTCCTCACAACCCCCGGAAATGTTGCAGCAACAGATGCTACTGCTTCTCCCCCAGCAGACAACAGCCTGTGGACGGTTGCATCAGAATCATAAACCGGCACACCCAAACGTCGGAAGGTATTCGCCGCGGTGGTCTTTCCCATGCCAATCGATCCTGTCAAACCAATTATCAGCATAGGTCCTCAAAAATTAACACAGCTGTAATCAACGAAGAATGTCCTGTTCTCTTAAAAACCTAAGCAAGGGGAGAATCGGGAGGCCTAATATCGAAAAAAAATCTCCATCTACTTGCGTTAATAATTGGGCCCCATATCCTTCTAATTTATAGGCACCAACAGACTCGCAAACCGCCCCCCCTTCCTTAGCTAAATATTCGTCGATTAAACCTATACTTAGCTTACGCATTTCAACATTGATGATATTTTGGTAGTTCCATATCGGCTTACTATCTCTAGTTATAACTGTCGCGTTAACCAGTTTATGTACCCGACCAGATAAGCGCTCGAGATGATTTCTGGCGGTTTGTACGCAGGTGGGTTTATCAAACCACTGACCGTCACAAACTAGAAGTTGATCTGAACCAATAATTGTGTTTCCGGGGTATTGCGTTCCAACGCTGATGGCTTTTGCTGTAGCGAGGGCCACAACAACTTCACTTGGGCATTTTTGATCTAGTTTAAGTTTTTGCTTTATCGCAGCCTCGTCAATCCCGGAGGCAACCGTGCGAAAAAGTACACCAGCATTTCTCAATAATCGATTTCGAGCTACACTGGCTGAGGCAAGGATTAGTTCCTGAGCCATAGATCAGACATCCGGGTCTACGTGCTGTTGATAAAGCTGAATAATAGTTGCCGCAGTCTCTTCGATCGACTTTCGGCTCACGTTTATTTGGGGCCAATTATGCTTCAAAAACAGCCGTCTGGCTTCATTTATTTCTTGGCTAACCATTTCTATATCTACGTAATCTGTATTCTCGTCTTGATCCATAAGACGCAGTCTTTGTCGACGAATTTCAACCAAACGCTTGGGATCTTTTGTAAGTCCTATGAGAAGCGGCTTATCTGTTTTAAAAACCTCCTCCGGGATTGGACAGCCTGGCACTATCGGAACATTCGCTGTTTTAAGACCCCGGTTTGCGAGATAAATACAGGTCGGTGTCTTTGAGGTCCGCGATACCCCGAGCAACACAATATCTGCTTCATTTAAATCCCACGTAGATTGACCATCATCATGAGTTAAGGCAAACTCCATGGCTTTAATTCGACCAAAATATTCTGCATTCATCACGTGTTGTGAGCCGGGCCGTGCGTGGCTTTCCGTACCAAGAAGTTGGCCGAGTTCTGTAATAACCGGATCTAACACAGCGATGCACGGTATTTGAGCGGCAGCACAACCCTCCTCCAAAAGCTTTCGAATTCCTTGGTCAACCAAAGTATAAATTACAATGCCTCCATGTTCCTCAATATTCCTAATAATTTCTGAAACCCTCTCCTTTGAGCGCACTAACGACCACAGGTGCTCTTCTGGCTCGACGTGGTCAAACTGGACAAGACAAGCCCGAGCCACAAGGGTTACTGTTTCACCCGTTGAATCGGAAACAAGGTGGATTGGTATAAGTGTCATATTGTTAACAATGCATTATGGATAAATGTCGTAAGTGTAGTGTATAATTAACAAAATTTCGAAAATCTTTATTCTTGTACTCGCAATTAGCAATCTTATTTATGTTCTGTACCCATGTTAATATTTTAATACATACGTTCGTATATATGTTAATAAAAAAAACAAACTTCATATGTGTTGATAAAAACTTGCAGCAGTTTATAACTAAATTTTCTATGAAAATCAGTAATTTATAAATATTATACTTTTTACTTAACAGAAATATTAGATACCTTTCCACAGCATTTCTTATACCTTTTTAATCTACAATAATTTTATTATAATCGATAATCCTTCCTAAATTTTTTACAGCAACTACAACATCTATATATATATGTATATATATAGAAGAGAGAATGAGACTTATAGATAGAAACACGGTCCCTTTAGATGGCAACAACAAAACCTTTCTTAGATGCACTCCGGGGCGATGTAATATCGCCTCCACCATGTTGGTTTATGAGGCAAGCTGGACGTTATTTACCTGAATATCGTGAGATTAGATCGAAGTCGGAGAACTTTTTAGATTTCTGTTTTACACCTGATCTAGCACTGGAAGCTACTCAACAGCCCCTAAGACGGTTTGGCTTCGATGCGGCAATACTGTTTTCAGATATTCTCGTGGTTCCCCATGGTTTAGGACAAGATGTAGCCTTTAAGGAGGGAAAGGGACCTGTATTAGATGCAATTCATTCGCCAGAGGATATAGAACGTTTAGATCTCTCTTTGGTTGGGCCTAGACTTGCCCCTGTGTTAAAGGCTGTAGAAAAGATTTATGCTAGTTTAAATAATAAAACTGCGTTAATTGGTTTTGCTGGAGCTCCCTTTACTGTTGCACTTTACATGATTGAGGGGCGTGGCGGAACAGAAGGAACAAAAGTTAGGCGTTGGGCAGCAGAAAAACCTAACTCTTTTGAAAAACTTATTAATATTTTATGTGATGCTACTGCAACTTATCTAATTGAACAGGTAAACCATGGCGCAGAGGCCCTGCAACTATTTGACAGTTGGGCTGGATTGTTGCCAGAAAGTCAATTTAAACAGTGGATAATTAAACCAAACCGGCGAATAGTCGATACAGTTCATGCTGCACATCCTAATGTTCCTATTATCGGGTTTCCAAGAAAAGCTGGGGTTTTATATCGAAAATTTGTTCAGGAAACAGGTGTTCAAGGTGTAAGTATAGATTCAACAGTACCCTTGGACTGGGCCGCTGAAGAACTTCAGTCGATTTGTACTGTCCAGGGAAACCTAGATAACCATTTACTGTGCAGTGGTGGAGAAGTAATGGAGAGAGAGGTTCGTCAGATATTAACGTCTTTTAAAAATGGACCATTTATTTTTAATCTGGGCCACGGTGTTTTACCTCAAACGCCACCAGAAAATGTTGGACGCGTGGTAGATATGGTTCGAGGCGCGACTTAGTTTCTTGTACAAGTATCGGAGATAACATGTCACGCTTGGCGGTTGTGTTATTCAACCTCGGCGGGCCAGATTCTCTGGATTCTGTTCAGCCTTTCTTATTTAACCTTTTCAATGACCCCGCAATTATTGGTGTCCCGCAGCCAATAAGATGGATGTTGGCGCAATTTATTTCGCGACGTCGTGAGCCTACAGCTAAACAGATTTATGGCTATATAGGTGGAAAATCACCACTTTTGGAATTAACGCAAGAACAGGCCGTCGCCTTAAAATCGAATTTAAAGGATGTTGCAGGAAACGTTGAAGTATTTGTATGTATGCGCTATTGGAAACCCATGTCACGTGCTGTTGCAGAAGCTGTAAAATCTTTCGCTCCAGACAAAATTGTACTTCTGCCGCTTTATCCACAATTTTCGACAACAACGATTTCATCGTCATTGGCTGATTGGAAGCGCGCAGCACGGAAGTCTAATTTATCGGTACCAATGTATACCGTCTGTTGTTATCCAATTGAGGCTGGGTGGATTAATGCACAAGCTGATCTTGTTTCCCGGTCTGTTAAGAAGATAAGCCTGAAGACGAGGATTTTATTTTCCGCTCATGGATTGCCACGTAAAGTTGTAAAGGCTGGGGACCCATATCAATGGCAGGTTGAGCAAACTGCTGCTGCAGTAATAAAAAAAATGGGCGGCTACGACGACTGGACGGTTTGCTATCAGAGCCGCGTTGGTCCCCTTGAATGGATAGGGCCATCAACAGAGGAGGAATTAGTGAGGGCGGCAGAAGATGGCGTGGGGGTAATTATTGTGCCGATAGCTTTTGTTTCTGAACACTCAGAAACGCTCGTTGAGCTAGATATTGAATATCAAGAGCTTGCAAACGAGCTTGGAGTTGTAAGCTATGATCGCGTTCCAGCCACAGGAACACACCCAATGTTTGTTTCGGGTCTTGGTGACCTAGTCCGCCAAGCTTGTGAATGGGACGGGAAAGGTCCCTACGGGGGCGCGGCGGGCACTCGGATCTGTCCAATTGGATTTAGCAAGTGCCCCAGCACATCGGTTTAAAACGAGTGCTTCAATAAAGTGCTAACTTCTCTGGATAAATTTGAATTGACAGACGCTGAACGTTTGACTAAAGCTATCGCTCCTGTCAAGGGTACCAACTCGATACTTTTAAAACCCAAACGTGTTAAAAGTCGAGTATCTCCTAGAAGCACTACCGGCCAAGTTACTCATTGGCTGTTGTTCTGATTTTCTCCTCAAGTTTCTCCCATTAGCGCAATTTTACCTAGGTTCTGAACATGAATCTTAAAGATCTCAAACTGAAAACACCCCCTGAACTACTTTCCTGTGCGGAGGAGTTGGGAGTTGAAAATGCTAGCACTCTGCGAAAACAGGACATGATGTTCGCCATTCTTAAACATTTGGCAGACGACGACCAGGCCATATTTGGTGATGGTGTACTTGAAGTTTTACAGGATGGTTTTGGGTTTCTGAGGAACCCGGAGGCAAACTATCTTCCAGGACCAGATGATATTTACGTTTCACCCAGTCAAATCCGCCGCTTTGGGCTGCGTACGGGTGATACCGTTGAGGGGGAAATACGTGCCCCTAGAGATGGGGAGCGCTATTTTGCTCTCTTAAAAGTGAATATCGTCAACTTTACTGAGCCAGAGGAGGTTCGGCATCGCATTAATTTTGATAACCTAACCCCGCTTTATCCAGATGAGCGGCTTGCCATGGAAATTGACGATCCAGCTCACAAAGATCCAACAAGCAGAGTTCTTGATCTAATAACGCCGGTAGGTAAGGGACAAAGAGCACTGATCGTCGCACCCCCAAGAACGGGCAAGACAGTAATGTTGCAGAATATCGCCCAATCAATCTCCGAAAATCAACCAGAATGTTACTTAATTGTGCTACTCATTGATGAGAGGCCGGAAGAGGTGACTGATATGGCTCGTTCAGTGAAGGGGGAGGTCATAAGTTCGACGTTTGATGAGCCCGCAACGCGACATGTGCAGGTTACTGAAATGGTTATACAAAAGGCGAAGCGTTTGGTGGAACACAAACGCGACGTAGTGATCCTGCTGGATTCAATTACGAGATTAGCTCGCGCCTACAATACGGTGGTGCCGTCAAGTGGAAAGGTGTTAACGGGCGGCGTTGATGCCAATGCCCTGCAGCGCCCCAAACGATTTTTTGGGGCAGCGCGGAATATTGAGGAGGGGGGGTCGTTGACAATTATTGCTACGGCCCTTATCGACACCGGTTCTAGAATGGACGAGGTGATCTTTGAAGAGTTCAAAGGAACTGGAAATTCGGAAATTATTCTTGACCGGAAGCTATCGGATAAGCGGACCTGGCCCAGTATTGATATAACTAAGTCTGGGACCCGGAAGGAAGAATTATTAGTTGACCCAGGCACACTCTCAAAGATGTGGGTGTTGCGGCGGATACTAATGCCGATGGGTGTTACTGATGCCATGGATTTTCTTTTGGATAAACTTAAGAATTCCAAGAACAATGATGATTTCTTTGATTCTATGAATACCTGATATTCTGGGGTCGGCTATTAACGGAGCCGAAAAATTACGGGATCAAAACAGTTGAACCCGTTGTTTTTCTGCCCTCTATATCTTTATGTGCCCGGATTGCATCATGAAGAGGATAGGTTTGACCAACGTTAATCTTTACTTTTCCAGCACCCACAACACTGAAAAGTTCACCCGAAACGGATTCAAGCAATTTGCGGGTTCGGGTATATGTTGCCAGAGTTGGGCGCTGTAAATAAAGGGAACCCTTTGCCGCAAGCACGCCGGGGTTCAAGTCTACGATGGGTCCAGATGCATTGCCATATGATATTAGCACTCCTGTTGGTGCGAGGCTGTCCAATGAGGCCTGCAGCGTAGCCTGACCAACCGAGTCATATGACACCGGAACCCCCTGCCCGTTGGTTATATCACGGACGCGGGAAGCGACATTCTCGGAGTTGTAAAGTATAGTATGACTGCACCCCGCGGCACGTGCAATCGTGGCCTTTTCCTCCGAGCCAACGCAGCCAATTACAGTTGCGCCCAGAAGCCCTGCCCACTGGCAAAGTATTTGACCGACCCCGCCAGCGGCAGCCATAACGAGAATGGTATCACCCGCGCTGACGATGTACGAGCTTTTTAATAAATACTGTGCAGTCATGCCTTGAAGCATCATTGCTGCAGCCACTTTATCTTCGATATCTTCTGGAATTTTGACTAGCCTATCAGCTTCGATAGTGCGCAATTCGCTATAAGCCCCCAAGCTCATGGCATAAGCGACCCGGTCCCCAATCAAAAAGCCGTCAACACCTGGGCCAACTTTGTCGATAACGCCGGCTCCCTCCATACCCAGCGTTGCGGGCAGGGGGCCAATATCATAAAGCCCGGTGCGCTGGTAGACATCGATGTAGTTTAAGCCAACAGCAGTGTGTTGAATGCGAACCTCACCGTCAGCGGGTTCTTGGACATCGACCTCTTCCCATATCATGTTTTCGGCATTGCCGTATTCGTGGATGCGCATGGCTCGAGACATTGATCTCTCCTTGGTAAATGACGCTTAACTGAAGAAGCTGCGTTTTGCATTCTGGGCGGCTATGCCCGCTCCTGCAATAAGTTTTCGTTTAAGTGGAGCGTTGAATGGCTTAATTATTAGTTCGCGCCTAGATTGCGCATCAAGGCCTTCTCCCTTAGTTTTATCTTAAGATTTGATCCAGTTTCACCTCATCCGATAGAAGATGAGAGCCACCCTCTGTCTTTTGGCGACTGCCCAAAGATGAAGGTGTGCAACTTTTTTGAGAATGCTTTATTGAGGCATCAATGAGTTTGGACACAATTTATGCCCTATCCAGTGGACGTGGGCGCGCAGGTGTTGCCGTGATCCGGCTATCTGGACAGCAGGCATGGTCTATGGCAAAGGCTATGACGGGCACGTCGCCTGTAAATCGCCGTGCTGTGCGCCGCCGTCTTAAGGATCCGTCCACACAAGAAACCTTGGATGATTGCCTTTGTTTGGGCTTTGAAGGGCCAGCCAGCTTCACCGGTGAGGATGTTGTTGAGCTCCACATACATGGGGGATTGGCTGTGATTGCGGGTGTGCTTGACGTTCTTGGGGCTCAGCCCGGCCTGCGCCTATCAGAGCCCGGCGAGTTTACGCGCCGAGCCTTTGAAAACGGACGCATTGACTTAACTGAGGCCGAATCGATTGGCGACTTAATTGAAGCGGAAACGGCAGCTCAACGGCGCCAGGCGTTACGCCAGGGTGACGGGGCGCTAGCTAGGCGGTGCGAAGAATGGAGGGGGAGCCTTTTGTCCACGCTGGCTTATTGGGAGGCGGCGCTTGATTTTTCTGATGAAGAGCTTCCCGCTGAGCTTGAAGAACAAACAAAGCAGAAGATATCATTGCTATTGGGCCAAATCTTGGAGAAGCTGGACGACGGTGGAGCCGGTGAGCGCCTGCGTGACGGCCTTAGGGTAGCAATAGTTGGGCCCCCCAATGCGGGAAAATCTAGTCTTTTTAACGCCCTGGCGGCTCGCGACGTAGCGATTGTTTCGGATATCGCCGGGACAACACGTGACACGCTGGAGATCCACCTAGATGTTGGCGGACATCCAATTATTATTGCAGACACAGCAGGTTTGCGTGATGCAGGTGACGCTTTAGAACAAGAGGGAGTTAGGCGTGCGCGCCACAGAGCTGCGGAGGCCGATTTAAGGGTTGCTGTTTTTGACGCTGCGGATTGGCCCAGATGTTGGGCCGTGCATGGTGAGATCCTGCGTGATGAAACTATCGTGGTCATCAACAAGATAGATCTTATCGCGCCGCGCCTGGCTGAGGAGGTGAATGGTATCCGCCCCCACAAAATTTCGGTTAAAACAGGGGTGGGCATTGCGGGCCTTGTCGAGGCGATTGGCGCAACGGCAGCGGGGGGAGTGGTGCCGGGAGGCGAACCCGTCATTACTAGGGCGCGACACCGAGAGGCCCTTAAAGCGTGTGCCGAGGAGCTTCGGGGCTTTTTGGACAGCCCAAACCTAAACGTAGCCCCCGAAATGGCAGGAGAGCACCTGCGGCGCGCCACTCATGAACTTGCCCGCGTGACGGGGCGGGTTGATGTTGAGGACCTTTTGGATATAATTTTTCAGGATTTTTGTATAGGAAAGTGAGCAGGCGGCATTGTTTCACGTGAAACTCTATCCCGCGCTCTGGCGTTATTACGGGCCCTATAGATTGACACGGTGGGGGCTGAACACTAGATTTCGGCGATGATTCGCAAGGAAAAAATTAATAAATTATCAAGTGCCACTTGGGACGTTGTAATTATTGGTGGCGGGCACGCCGGATGTGAGGCCGCCGCCGCGTCTGCGAGGATGGGCGCGCGCACGGCCCTGCTAACTCATAGGCTGGAGACCATCGGTGAGATGTCGTGTAATCCGGCAATTGGTGGCTTGGGCAAAGGGCAGCTCGTCCGCGAGATTGATGCCCTCGGTGGTATTATGGGGCAGGCAATTGATCAATCTGGCATCCAATTTCGGATGCTCAATCGCTCAAAGGGACCCGCAGTTCGGGGACCCCGAGCACAGGCGGATAGATTGCTATATAAAAGCGCGGTTCAGGGCCTTTTGGGGAATCAGAAGAATTTAACCATTTTTGCCGACGCGGCAGAAGATATTTGCCTAGATAAGGCTGGATCCGCCGTGGGCGTTATCGCGGCAACAGGAAAAAAATTTAAGTGTCGGGCCGCGGTTATTACTACGGGAACCTTCCTGCGTGGCGTAATGCATGTTGGTGGTAGATCTACTCCAGCTGGCCGCTTTGGAGAGGCACCGGAAGGAAGACTCGCCCGCACACTGTGCAGCTTGGGATTGCGGCTGGGCCGGCTCAAAACAGGCACGCCGCCGCGCCTAGATGGGCGCACAATCGATTGGGTGGGCCTCGAGGCACAGCATGCGGATCGCCCCCCTGAGCCTTTTTCCTATATGACTGAGAAAATATTAACCCCACAGGTACCTTGCCACATTACCGGAACAACTCCCGCCACACATGACCTTATTCTCAGGAATCTGAGGCGCTCAGCCATGTATTCCGGACAAATTAGTGGCCCGGGACCGCGATATTGTCCCTCCGTAGAGGATAAGGTGGTGCGATTTAGGGACCGTCAGCGCCATCAGATTTTTCTTGAGCCCGAGGGACTGGAGGATTCAACTATTTATCCTAATGGAATATCCACATCTTTACCGGAGGAATTACAGGAGGAGATGCTTAAAACTATCCCCGGACTGGAAAAAGCCCAAATGCTTAAACCGGGATATGCCATTGAATATGATTTTGTTGACCCTAGAGAGCTCAGACCAACTCTGGAGGCGCTGAAGGTGCCGGGCCTGTACCTCGCGGGCCAAATTAATGGTACGACCGGCTACGAGGAGGCAGCGGCCCAGGGTTTAATGGCTGGGATCAATGCGGCGCAAGCAGCAAGCGGCGGGCCACCCCTGACGCTGGACCGCGCGGAGGCATATATTGGTGTCATGATTGACGACTTGGTGACCCTCGGAACGCAAGAGCCCTACCGAATTTTCACTTCTCGAGCAGAATACCGGCTTCGGCTTCGGGCAGACAATGCCGACCAGCGGCTGACACCAATAGGGATATCTCTGGGCGCTGTTGGGGCAGACCGCACCCGGGCCTTTGAGAAAAAAATCACGAGGCTTCGAGGGGCCCGGGATCTTCTGGTCGGGCTGGGCCACCTGCCGGCAGCGTTGAGGTCCTTTGGCGTAAATATTAATCAAGATGGCGTGCGGCGCAACGCCTTCGAAATCCTAGCTTATCCAGGGGTGTGCTTCTCCCACATAGAAAAGATCTGGCCAGAGCTCTCAAATGTTTGCCCGGCTGATCGCGTGCAGTTAGAAATTGAAGCCACGTATCAAAGCTATATGGCCCGACAAGATGCCGAAATCAG
>MDTB01098738.1_pt1 | contig 12379 bp, 16 predicted proteins | sample 811161 | NCBI WGS metagenome assembly MDTB01 (sample SAMN05326650, study PRJNA326480) | marine metagenome | isolation source: seawater | place: Mediterranean Sea | collected 2009 | reverse complement strand
GCATGATATTCGGCATTTTCTTTAAGGTCTCCATGAGACCTTGCTTCAGCAATTGCAGCTACGATTTCGGGTCTTTTTTTTTCTTTTAAAAAAATTAATTCTTCTTTTAGTTTATTTAAACCATTTAATGTGATTGGCTCTTTATCCATATTTCTATTTCCACTTTGCAATTGGAGGTAATGACATTAAAATTCCTTCAACATTACCACCTGTCTGCAGTCCAAATTTTGTTCCTCTATCATGAAGTAAATTAAATTCTGCATATCGACCTCTTTTAATATATTGAGACTCTTTATCTTTAAGAGTCCATTTACGTTTTATTTTTTTTCTAATTATTTTATTAAATATCATTTCAAATGTAACCCCAACATCTCTAACAAACTTAAAGTCTTTTTCAAAATTATCATTTTTATAATCAAAAAAAATTCCACCGATACCTCTTGCTTCTTTTCTATGAGGTAAATAAAAGTATTCATCACACCATTTTTTGTATTTTTTGTAATAACTTTTATTATGTCTATCGCACATTGTTTTTAAAATTATGTGAAAATTTTTCTTTTCTATGTCATCTCTTATTGCAGGTGTTACATCCATTCCTCCACCAAACCAACTTTTAGTGGTACAAATAAATCTGGTGTTAAAATGCATTGCAGGAATATATGGGTTTTGCATGTGCATTACTATTGATATTCCTGAAGCCCAAAATCTAGGATCTTTACTTGCACCAGGTATTTTTTTTTTAAATTGTTTAGGAAATTTTCCATAAACCTTTGAATAGTTTACTCCTACTTTTTCAAAAACTTTTCCATTTCTGAGAATTCTATATTCACCGCCACCTTCATCTTTTTTACTACTTCTTTTCCAAGACGTTGATTGGAAACTTATTTTATTTTTTTCAATATTCAAAATGTCGTCACATATTGCATTTTGTAATAGTTTGAACCAATTACTTGCTAAGTCTTTTTTAATTGAGATATCCATTTTAAATTAATTTTATTTGACGTAAACTCTCTGCCAATACAATAGCAACAGATGATGCTATGTTAAGAGATCTTACTTGGTTTTTCATTGGTATTTTTAATCGATTTTTAATTAATCTATGAACCTTATCAGGAACTCCAGCACTTTCTCTTCCAAATAAAATTGTATCATCAGGCATAAATTTAAATTTGGTATAATTAGATGAACCTCTAGTTGTCATTAATACAATTCTTTTTTTTTCTTTTGCCTCAAAAAATTTTTCTGAACTTTGATAAAATTCAATTTGACTATAGTCCATATAATCCATAACCACTCTTTTAAAGCGTTTGTCTGATAATAGAAAGCCACATGGTTCAATTATTTCTAATTTAGCGCCTAAACAAGCGCATGTTCTAATAATTGCAGCTGTATTCTGAGGTATATCAGGCTCGTACAATGCTATTTTGGGTCCTAAAATTGTTGAATTATGTGTCATTCTTTCAGTAGTAAAATAATTATTTTATATTATATGAATTCGTATAATAACTAATTTAAATCAAAAAGAGATAATATTAAGCTACTAAAAGTGTCTGAAAAAAAAATAAAAAGAAGAGATTTTCTATTCACAGCATCATATGCTGTGGGAGCCGTTGGAGTTGGAGCTGTTGTTTGGCCTTTGATTGATCAAATGAATCCAGACGCATCTGTAAAAGCGTTAGCAAGTACGGAGGTTGATGTAAGCTCAGTAAAGCCAGGAAACACAATTACAGTTTTATGGAGAGGAAAACCAGTTTTTATTCGAAGAAGAACACAAGATGAAATTTCTGAAGCAAGATCTGTAAAGATGGAAGATTTAATACATCCAGAAAAAGACGAAGATAGAGCAAAAAATCCTGAGTGGCTTGTGATGCTAGGTGTCTGCACTCACTTAGGGTGTGTACCTTTAAATGATAAAGGAGATTATGATGGTTGGTTTTGTCCTTGTCATGGTTCACATTATGATATATCTGGCAGAATAAGAAAGGGTCCAGCACCACTTAATATGGAGATTCCAAAATATGAATTTGTCAATTCAAATACAATTAAAATAGGGTAAATATAATGAGCGATCACAATTATACCCCGTCATCAAAAGTAGGAAAATGGTTTAACGATAGATTGCCATTGTTAACTCTTGCAAATCATTTAACTGATTATCCCACTCCAAAAAATTTAAATTATTGGTGGACATTCGGTGGAATTTTAACTTTCTGCCTAATAACTCAAATCGTAACAGGACTAACGCTTGCTATGCATTACATTGCTCATGCTGATATGGCTTTTGAAAGCGTTGAACACATTATGAGAGATGTAAACTATGGATGGTTAATTAGATATATTCATGCAAATGGTGCTTCTATGTTCTTTTTAGCTGTTTATATTCATATCTTTAGATCACTATTTTATGGTTCATATAAGTCGCCAAGAGAAATTATTTGGATTATAGGAATAATTATTTATTTATTAATGATGGCTGCAGCATTTATGGGTTATGTATTGCCTTGGGGTCAAATGAGTTTTTGGGGAGCAACGGTTATTACAAATCTTTTTAGCGCAATCCCATTAGTAGGCGAGGGTATTGTAACTTGGTTATGGGGCGGATACTCAGTAGACAATCCGACTTTAACAAGATTTTTTACTCTTCATTACTTAATTCCATTTTTAATTTTAGGACTAGTTGTTCTGCATATTTGGGCGCTGCATGTGCCTGGAAACAATAATCCAGTTGGGATTGATATTAAAAAACCTTCAAAGGATACAGTTCCATTCCACCCTTACATCGTAATTAAAGATGGATTTGCATTATTAATGTTTATGATTGTTTTTGCTTTTTTTGTTTTTTACTCACCAAATATTTTGGGTCATGCAGATAACTATATTGAGGCTAATCCAATGGTAACACCAGCTCATATTGTTCCTGAATGGTATTTGTTACCTTTTTATGCTATTTTAAGATCAGTACCAGATAAGTTGCTTGGAGTAGTTGCTATGTTATCAGCTATTTTAATTTTAGCAGTTTTGCCTTGGTTAGATACATCAAAAATAAGGTCTGCTGTATTCAGACCTTTATATAAGCAATTTTACTGGATACTAGTCGCGGATGTTTTAATTTTAGGTTATATGGGTGCAATGCCTGCTGAGGGACTATACTTGTTAATTGCCAGAGTAGCGACCGCCTACTATTTTCTTCATTTTCTAGTTGTTCTACCTGTGCTAGGATATAAAGAAAAAACATTACCTGTTCCTTTAAGTATAACAGAGCCAATTCTAGGAGGGTCACCAAATTTAGCTGTAGCAAGAAATAAAGAAAGTATCGATAAATTAAAGTGAAAAATCTTTTAAAAATATTTTCAATATTTGTTTTTATTGTTTCACTTCAACCAAAAACGATCGCAGCAGAGAAAATCGAATATTTAAAAACTGACTGGAGTTTTAAAGGTCTTTTTGGTAAATTTGATAGAGGATCTCTTCAAAGAGGTTATCAAGTTTATACAGAAGTGTGTTCTTCTTGTCATTCTATGAAATATTTGAGCTATAGAAATCTATCTGAAAAAGGTGGACCGGAATTTTCAATCGCAGAGGCAAAAGCTATTGCAGCATCATTTGAAGTTACAGATGGCCCAAATGCAGATGGCGAAATGTTTCAAAGACCAGCAAAATTATCAGACAAATTTGTCATGCCATATGATAATGTTAAGGCCGCTCAAGCAGCTAATGGAGGAGCTTATCCACCAGATATGTCAGTTTTAGTAAAGGCTAGAGGGGGAGGGGTCGACTATATTTATTCTCTATTACTAGGTTATGAAGATGCTCCAGCTGGAGTAACTTTAGATGATGGTGTTTATTACAATAAATATATGTATGGTAATAAAATTAAAATGTCTGCTCCACTTTCAGATGGAATAATTGAATATGGAGACGGTACAATTGCTTCTGTTGATCAAATGTCAAAAGATGTAACAACATTTTTGATGTGGGCAGCAGAACCTCATTTAGAAACAAGACACAGAATGGGTTTTAAGGCTATTGTATACTTGATAATCTTAACTGTTTTAGTCTATTTTAGTATGAAAAAAATATGGTCACGTGTTGAATCTGAAGTTTAGAATATCTCCATCTTGAACAATATAATCTTTTCCCTCTAACCTCATTTTTCCATTTGTTTTACAATTTAACCATCCACCATTTTTAATAAAATCATGATAAGAAATAGTTTCTGCTCGAATAAATCCTTTTTCAAAATCAGTATGAATTTCTCCAGCCGCTTTAGGCGCTGTACTATTTTTTTCTATAGTCCAAGCTCTCGTTTCTTGGGGCCCAGATGTAAAATAAGTGTCTAATTCTAAAATTTTGTAACCTTTTTTTATCAATACGTTTAATCCTGTTTCATTCAAACCAATCATTTCCATATAATTCTTTCTTTCATTAGAATCTAACTCATTGATTTGATTTTCAATATCTGCTGATACAATCAAAGTGTTTTCCTCACCAAATTTTTTTATAAATTCTGATGTATATAAATTTCCATCTTTGACACTTTGTTCATCAACATTACAGACAAATATTTTTGGTTTAACTGATAATAAACCACTTTGATAAATTTTTTTTTTTCAAATTGAGATTTTAAGATTGATATATTTTTCCCACTATTTATACAATCCATAGCAAATTCCAAGATTTTTAATTGATCAACTTCAATATTTTTTTTATTATTTTTTTCTAGTCTTTTTTGGATAGATTCTAAATCTGCTAGCATCATTTCTGTTTCGATTATCTCTAGATCTCTAATGGGATCAACAGTGGAGTTAACATTTTGAATATCATCAGAGTCAAAACATCTGACCAGATGAATAATTGCATCAACCTCCCTAATATGTGATAAAAATTTATTTCCTAAACCTTCCCCTTTTGAAGCGCCTTTCACGAGACCTGCAATATCAACAAATGAGATTGTGGTATTAATGATTTTTTTTGATTCAGAAATTTTTGAGAGTTTGTTAAGCCTCTCGTCAGGAACAGGAACTATTCCTACATTAGGCTCTATAGTACAAAAAGGAAAATTAGCAGCTTGAGCTTTGCTTGAATTAGTTAAAGCATTAAACAATGTAGACTTACCAACATTTGGTAATCCAACTATCCCACATTTTAAATTCATTACTTGTTATTAACTGTGCTAGAAAAAAGGTCTAATTTTTTGTCTATAAGGATTGAAATTGACTCTGTAATATTATTTATTATTTTTTCTAATCCTAATATTTCATCTTCATCAAAATTTTGTAAAACATAATCTCCAATTTCAATATTATTTTTTGGTTTTCCAATGCCTACTCTAATCCTTGAATAATCTTTTCCTATAAATTTATCTATAGAAGCGATTCCGTTATGACCTGCGTTTGAACCACTAAATTTTGCTTTAATTTTTCCAAACTCAACATCTAGGTCGTCATGAAAAACAATCACATCCTCAGCATTTATCTTAAAGTATTCAATTAGTTCTCTTATACATATGCCCGAATTATTCATAAATGTAAGTGGCTTTATAGCATATACTTTTTCGTCATTAACATTACCAGTCGTTAATAATCCTTTAAACTTAGGTTTCTGTTTAGATAAACCAAATTTTTTATTTATTGCATCAATTACTTTGAAACCAACATTATGCCGATTATTTTCACTATCTGGTGTTGGGTTACCTAAGCCTACAAGTAAAAGCATATATTTTTTATTAATGGATAGTAAAATTCAACTTTGATAACTTATTTTTTTTCTTCTGTAGGTTTTTTATCTTCACCTTCTTTTTTGTCACCATCCGCAGCTGGTTTTTCAGTACCCTCTGCTGCTGCCTCTGCTCCTTCAGTTCCCTCTGCTCCTTCTGCAGCCTCTGCTTCTGCCGGTTTTTCTGGTTCCTTCATAACTGTCGGTGCCGCAAGAGTCGCAATTACAAAATCTCTTCCTTGAATTGTAGGAATTACATCTTTCTCTAAATTAATTGATGAGATCTTGAAACTTTCTCCTATATCCACCCCATCAAGATCTATTACTAAATTTTCTGGAATTTTTTCACTTGGACACTTTAATTCGACTTTTCTTCTAACAATATTTAGAACCCCACCTCTTTTTAATCCTGGCGATTTTTCATGGTTGATAAACTGAACTGGCACCTCTATTCTTATTTTAACACCTGGTACAACCCTTAAAAAATCAACATGAATTGGTTCGTCAGATATTACATCGTATTTAATTTCTCTTGGAAGAACGTTTTGGTCCTTACCATCTAAATTTAAAGTAAGAATGTTAGATAAAAAGTTTTCTTTATCTAAAAGAAATTTTAATAATTTTTTTGAAATAAAAATTTTCTGGTTTTCATCTTCTCCACCATAAATTATAGCTGGAACATTGCCATTATTTCTAAGAAAATTTAATTCTCCCTTAGTTTTGTCAGTTCTTATGTTTGCATTAATTGAATTCATAAAACAAGGCGTTTTAGCTTAAGTTCTTTAATAACTCAAGTTAATTATTTAAACAAATCTGAAACAGAGTTAGAGTTAGAAATTCTTTTAATAGCCTCACCCATTAACCCAGAAATAGGCAAAACTTCAATGTTTTTAACACCTTTAGTTTTACTATTATTATCTATGGTATCAGTGATAACTAAATTTTTAATTGCTGAACCTTTAATTTTTTTTACAGCCTCTCCACTAAGAACACCATGAGTAATATAAACATAAACATCTTTAGCTCCTCTGTTTTTGAGAGCTTTTGCAGCGTTAACTATTGTTCCTCCCGAATCTATAATGTCATCCACAATTACGCAGTTTTTTCCTTTAACATCTCCAATTACATTCATTACTTGAGACTGACCAGGTTTTGGTCTTCTCTTATCTACGATTGCAAGACCAACATTTAAAAGTTTTCCAAGTGCTCTTGCTCTTTCTGTTCCTCCAACATCTGGTGCAACGCAGATAATATTATTAGTTTTAATTTTTTTTTTAATATGTCTTGCAAAAATTGGTGTTGCAAATAAGTTGTCAACTGGAATGTCAAAAAATCCCTGAATTTGTCCTGCATGCAAGTCTACAGTTACTATTCTATCAGCACCAGCTTTAGTAATTAAATTTGATACGAGCTTTGCTGAAATTGAAGTTCGTGGAACAATTTTTCTATCTTGTCTAGCATATCCAAAATATGGAATTACAGCCGTTATGTTTTTTGCTGAAGATCTTTTTAGTGCATCTATACAAAGTAGTAATTCCATAAGATTATCATTAGCAGGAGAAGACACTGATTGTATAATAAATATGCTATTCCCCCTTATATTTTCATTTATTTCAACATAAATTTCTCCATCTGAAAAATTTCTTATACTTGAGTTTACTAATTTAGATTTTAGATACTTTGCAATATTTTTACTTAGAATTTTATTGCTATTTCCTGATAATAATTTCATTAAAAACCTAATTAAGCATAATTATGGAAATATTTCTACCATAATCATCATGATTTAAACTTAAAGATCTTCTTGCACTAAAAAAATTATTTTTTACATTGAAAGTATCAACCTTTATAGTTTCTATTTTCTTGATTTTATTTTCTAAAAGCAATGAAAAGACGTATTTTTGCAAATCAAAGTATAATTTATTTTTATAATTTCTAAAAAATCTAATGTTTTTTTTATTTTTTTTGATGAATTTTTTCTTCAAATCCTCTTGAACTTCATAATTTTGAACTGAAATACATGGCCCAATTATTGCTATTATATTTTGAGGTTTAGATCCTTTCTTCATCATGAATTTTAACACTTTTTCTATAATGTTTTTGTAAGCACCTTTCCATCCAGCATGAATTGCAGCTATTATCTTTTTTTTACTATCATAAATTAAAATAGGCACACAATCAGCGGTAAGTACTGCAATAGGTATTTTTTTTTGGTTTGTGATCACAGCATCTGCTTTAGGTTTTGTTTTTAAATTATATTTATGGTCTATAAATACAAATTTGTTACTATGAATTTGATTTAACAAAAATATATCATTAGCTGAATTACTTATTTTTTTTTTGACTAATTCTAAGTTTTTTTTCACATTAGATGACAAATCTTTTGAACCAGTTCCACAATTTAAACTTTTGTAAATTTTTTTTGATTTACCACCAATTCTATTAAAAAAACCATGTTTTAAATTTTTAATTTTTTTAAGGTTTTTCGATTTAATCAATTTGAAATCCTGTATTGAATGTATTGCTTTTATTTTTAATTAACATTACTTTGAATAACTCACCCATGTGTTTTTTATCTATTAAGCGTCTTATTCTGTAAAAAAGATCAGTTTTTTTGGAAAATGACATTTTTTTACTTATAATCTCTGCTCTTTGGAGTATCCCCATACTAGTTAAAAATTTTTTTTGGTCTGTGACAAGAGTATTTACTTTATTAAATTGGAATGTGTATTGTTTAAATAAAGAAAAGTTAATATTATAAGTTATATCTGTATCACCAATATTTTTGAGTATATTTGAATATTTGTGATTTTTAATTGCTTGCAAAGTGTCCTGCATTTTAAAGTCTAGATAACCATAATCTATTATTAAAATTCCACCATTATTTTTTTCAATTTTACTCAAGATATTATTTAAATATTCGAAAGTTTTTGGGGAATATTCAATAATATCTTGATTTTTTGAAACTTCAAATTTTAATATTTTTTCAATCTTTTTTATATTTGTTTTTTCTTCTCTAAATTTTGCATGAGTAAAATTATTTAAGTCAACGAATTTTTCAAACCACTGCTGTTTTTTTTTAAAAAACTGCTTAATCGGAATAGCATCAAAAAATTCATTTGCTATATACAAAGTAGGATATGAATTTATTTTTTTTAAGTTACCGATCCATTTAATTTTTTCATAATCTAAATTATTCTTTTGTAGATTAATTAAAAATTTACTTTTTTCGTGAATCATAAAATTACATGAATTAAAACATACTGGAAAATTTTTTAGTGTTTTTATAATTACTCTCATCATTTCTCCATTGCCAGCACCCAGTTCGATTAAATTAAATTTTTTTGGAGAACCAAGACTCTTCCAAAAAGTTATAATCCAAATAGCGATTATTTCTGAAAAAAGTCTTGTGATATTAGGTGCAGTAATAAAATCTCCCTCTTTTCCAAAAGGGTTTTTTTTCATATAATAACCATAATTTTTATCGTATAGAGCTAATTCGATAAACTTATCTAATGGTAAACTATTTGAGTTGTTTGCTTTCATTTTTAGAATAAAATAAAACTATCCCTATTATGATAAATAACACGCTAATTATTTGTCCCATAGTTAGATTAAAAAATAAATATCCCAATTGTTCATCTGGTGATCTATAAAATTCAATAATAAATCTAAAAGCAGAATAAAAAATTAAAAATATTGACGAAATTAATCCAGGCTTTTTCAAATAATTTTTATTTCTAAAATGTAACAATATAAAAAATAATATAATTCCTTCACTTATAGCCTCATATAATTGAGATGGATGTCTAGATAAATTATCAATTTTAATAAATATTACAGCCCATGGGACTGATGTGGGCAATCCATAAAGTTCGGAGTTTATGAAATTGGCTATTCTTCCAAAAAATATTCCTATAGGAGCAACCAATGCGACTAGATCCATATACAAAAATGAGCTTTCTCTATTTTGTTTTGCAAAAAAAATACTTACTAAAATAATTCCTATCAAACCTCCATGGAATGACATTCCACCTTCCCAAACTTTAAAAATGTCGATAATGTTATTTTTATAATATTTAAAATTATAAAAAAATACATACCCAAGCCTTCCTCCAATAATAATTCCAATTATTAAATATGTGATAAAATTATCAAATTTTTCACTTAATTTTGCATCTTCTATAAAAACTTTTTTACATAAAAACCAACCTAATATAATTCCAGAGATATAGGACAAAGAGTACCATCTAATACTAAATGTTAGAATTTCAAAAGCTACTGGGTCAAAATTATTGATGAACATTTTAAATAATACTTATAGAGTATAATCTATATATGAAAAATTCTAAATTTATAATTGATAAACTATCAAAAGTTTTCGAGGAGGGACTTGTTTCATCCAAAGATTTAAGTGGAGAATTTTTGAATATTTTAAAATCTAAAAGAGATGAGGTGGTTTTTAAGATGAAACTTACTAGTAAAGATGAATTTGACGTGCTTTCTAAGCGAGTTGAAAATTTAGAAAATAGGCTTAAAAAATTTGAATTAAAAAAGAAGAAAATTACAAAGGTAAAAAAATTTTAACACTTAGACCTTTCATACTAGATTTACCTAATTTAATATTTCCTCCATGTGATCTTATAATATCCGATGCTATAGATAAACCAAGTCCAACACTTGATTTTGAGTCAGCCCTTCCTTTATCAATTTTATAAAAGGGTTTAAAAACATTTTCATGTTCATTTTTAGGAATACCTGGACCATCATCATCAATTATTATGAATAAATTTGTACTTTTTTTAGTAAGATCAATTTTTACTTTATCTGAGTATTTTAATGCATTATCTATAAGATTATTAAGACATCTATTAATCAGACTTTTTTTACCATTAATATAAATTCTAGGAGTTAAATTTTTTGAAATATTTTGATTATTATATTTTTTAATAATAGTTTCTATTAAATCAGATAGATCAAACATTTCATCTTTTTCTGAATAGGACGAGCTAGTAAATTGAAGATACTCATTTAACATCTTTTCCATTTCATTTATATCTTCAGTTAATTTATTTGATAAATCATTATCTTTAATAAATGCTAATTTTAATTTCATTCTTGTTAGTGGTGTTCTTAAATCATGACTGATTCCAGATAGCATTTCATTTCTTTGTTTGAGATGTCTAAGAATTCTTTTCCTCATTTTATCGAATTCTTGACCTGCTTGTCTTATTTCCATGGCACCTGAGGGCTTAAATTCCTCAATTTCCTCTCCTTTACCAAACTTTTCTGCCGCACGAGCCAGGTTAATAATTGGTCTTGTTTGATTTTTAAGAAATATTAATGATATAAAAATCATAATTAAAGCTGGCACAGTGATCCAAAGTGCAAAAATTCTAGCAGATGAACTTGAGACTCGATCTTTTGGTATTAGAAATTTAAAATAACCATTTTGATACTTTATTCTTAAATCAATTAACTCTTTATAGTTTGTGGTATTAAACCAATAACTTTCATGTTCAAATTTTGATTTTAACTCTCTTCTTAAAGTTCGATCTATTGGACTAAACCATCTTTCGTTATAATCACTATTAAAATTTTCATTTTCAAAAAATTCAATGTTTAAGTCTAAAAATAATGAGAAAAGATTTGACAACTCCTCTTTGTCTGATTTTTCGTTATCATAAACTTCTATGAATGTACTAATTTCTTTTACCAATGTTTTAGTCATACCTTTATTAGTTTTTATCCAAAGGCTATCGAAAAAAACAATCGTTATAACTAATTGTAAAACTATTACTGGTATCGCAACAATTAAAAGTGCTCGATAAAAAAGTCTTTTAGGTAATATTTGTTTAAAAAAATTACTCAATCCAGAGAACATATCCCTCTCCCCTGATTGTTTGTAAAAACTTTGGTTTTTTTGGATTTATTTCAATTTTTTTTCTTAAACGAGTTATGATTACATCGATCGATCTTTCTTTATCTAAATCTATTAATTTTCCAATATCTTCTCTTTTATATGTTTTTCCAGGGTTATTAATCATTCTTTCTAAAATAATTCTCTCTGTATTATTAATTTTATACTCATTACCATTTTTTATTATCAATAATTTATTTAAATCGATTTTTACATTTTCAAACTCTATAATTCTTGTTTGTTCTATTAGGATTGTTTTTTTTAATATATTTTTTATTCTAAGTAACAGTTCTTTTGGTTCAAATGGTTTTGGTAAATAGTCATCTGCTCCAATTTCAAGTCCTTCTACACGTTCATTAGCCTCTCCCTTCGCTGTTAAAAGAATAATTGGAGTATTCAAATTTTGCTTATGATCTTCAATAAATTCAAGACCATTTTTACCAGGCATCATAATATCTAATATCACTAAATCAAATTTTATTAATTCAACTTTCTTTGATGCATCTTCAGCACTACTTGCAGTGGTAACCAAAAAATTATTCTCATTTAAATATTTCTTAACTAATTCCCTGATCCCATCATCATCATCAACCACTAAAATGTGTGCTATAAATTTATCCATTTATTATTTTTTTTAATACATTGTCAAAATTTATTACTTCTTCTGAACTAGAATTAAGTAACGCATTATAAATTCTCTTTTTTTGTATATTAAAAATTTCTGTAAATATTTTTTCACCTTTT
>MDTB01085387.1_pt1 | contig 12379 bp, 11 predicted proteins | sample 811161 | NCBI WGS metagenome assembly MDTB01 (sample SAMN05326650, study PRJNA326480) | marine metagenome | isolation source: seawater | place: Mediterranean Sea | collected 2009 | reverse complement strand
TTGCACAGGTTCATTGGCTTCGTTAAATCGCCATAATTCCGCTGCGAATTCGCCGCTAAAGCCGTTGCCTGTCACGAATTGCCGACCCATTTGATCCACGCCTACGCCGAGACTGTGATACCAACTTGGCGTTCCAAATAATTTAATTTCGTAGCCGGAAGTTGTAGAAAGAACCGCAGCAAGTTGGGCACTTAAATGATTTGAATCTTCAACCTTTCGTGCATCTTCCCAATTCATTGCGAATACAAGATCTTGTTGCTCGTCGCCATTAAAGTCACCTTTTACAACATGCCTGGAAGCACCGCCGAGGCTCGGTTTGTCCTCACCCATAATAAAACGGGTCTGGTCTGTAAATGATCCGTCTTCAGCCTGCACAAAAATCTTGAGAAAGTTGGGCGGCGGACTATTCAAAAGATCTCCGCTTAGGCCTTCAAGGCTCGACCAAAAGTGGAATACCAAATCAATTCGTCCATCCGCATTAGCATCTAGGGTCGAGACCACGACTGGGTTGTACCCTTTGTATTCACTGTATCGAAGGGGAATACTTTGGCCAGACTATTCAAAATAAGTCGATGCATCAGCACTAGATGATGAATATGCCGCGCATACAATCAGGGTTCTTAGCAACATTGCGCTTAGCAGTTTAGATGAGAATAGACTTTCCAAATTGAATCTCTTACCGACGTAGAATTGGTCAACACTCTAAAAGAGACCGTGCCCAATTAGGAGAGTTGTGTTGAGCAAAGTGGCGACTCTTCTGCGCGAATCGCTTTATTTGTACCCAAATAGATTTTCATAAGCTATCAGGGATAGACCTGAGTTTAGAGGCTACTCTGCACTTCGGACAAAGCCCTTGTCTGCTCCACCAATCTCCAAATGCCACCAGATCGGAACTTTTGCGTTAGCATTGTGCCACTCAGCGGGGACATTGATTTTGGCCAAGGATGCTGGTTGCAAGCTGGATAGAACAATACACACCTCTTCAGGGTAGCGATCGTTCAAAACTCCGATTGGAGAGCCACAAGTCTTACAGCGCCCGCGTTTCGCGTGTTTCGAAGACTGATAGTACTGAAGACGCTTGTGCTTGCCAGTAAACTCTAACGCCCCCTTGAACGATACCCATGGCACGGTCGGCGCTCCAGCCCAACGCTGACACATTGTACAGCTACAAGTATGCGGGGCGAATGGTTCTGCCTTGATGCTGTATTGCGTGTCTCCACATAAGCATCTGCCTTTGAAAGTGGTCATAGAAAGCCCTCCTCGCTAACATTTAGAACCAATATTTTGCCGCTCGAGAAGTGTCACATCCTGCAACAGAGTCTAACGAAAAGTATATATTAGTTGATCGTTGCATCAGTTATAGAGGCGTTGAATTCCTAACGACTGCTGCATCGACGTCCACATATCCTTTCAATCGAAGCGTAGCGAGTTGCGGTATGATCCTCCTCGCAGCTGGAAGTTACCATCAAAGCTTAATGTACCCGTTGTAATTTACGATGGCATTTGCGCGCTAAGTTCTAGAATTCAAAGTCGATTGCAACACCGCTAAACAGAACCTACCAGCTACAGATCGTCGTTCTATTTGTTTGTGTATTGGGTCGTCAAGTTGCTTCGTCGAGATGGCGTTAGTTTGACTGAGGTGTCGAAGAATCTAGCAGTGTGCTTGGGAGGCTATCGATTCAACCACAGGCAGCTCAAAAGGCGGGGTTCGTATCAGTTACAACAACGAGCCGGCATTGGCGTTTTTCACCCCCATATTTAGGCAGTGTATGTTTGCGGCTCGCGCACCAATTCGGCGCAGCCTTAAAAAAATTGACGAAAATCGCGACTTTTTGGGTCACAAAAGTGATGAGCGCAATAGTAAATGAAATAGGTTGGCCGCTGGCCTTGTGAGGGGCTAACTCTCGATGTATCTTTTTGGCCGAGGGAAATAATGTCAGGGTGAGGACTGGGTTTTACGTCAACAGCAACTGTTGCAAGTGAAAATAAAAAAAGAATTTCTACGGAGCAAAACACCAGCATGAGTCATCGGCACCTAATAGAAGGGAACCCGGTTTTAGTAGTTGTAGATATTCAAAACGGAGATCCTCCGTCGGCAGGCATTACGCCGATCCCGCACATGCCGAGTGATGGCTCTTGGATCGCCAATGCAACCCAACTTATTCAAGGTGCGAGGGACGCTGATGTGCCAGTCGTTTTTATTCAAGAAGCGCATCGCCGAGACCTTATCGACTTTGGCAGAGAACTCGACGGAGTCGAGGGCGTACATTTGCTCGAGGGCGATCACGGCACTGAAATCCGCCCCGAAATCGGCATGACTGAAAACGATTATTTTATCAAAAAACGCCGATATTCCTGCTTTTTTGGGACGGACTTCGAGTTACTGATGAAAGGACTTGATGCAGATACACTGATCTTTATTGGTGGGCTAACAGACGTTTGCGTTCACTATTCTTTTGTAGATGGTCATCAGCACAACTATTTTTGTCGGGTTGTTGAAGACAGCGTTACTGGTTCGTCCTCGGATGCGCACAATGCGTCGCTTAATGCGATGGAGTATTTGCAAACCGGCGCGCGGCGGCTCACGGGGGAGGTTTTACAAACGTTTCAGGAACGAGCTGAGCGCCGGCTTGCCGCCGATCCGAAAACTGGACTGCGGAGTGCATTGTGATGACCCAAACACTAACTGCAGATGATGTAGCGACTCAGGGACAACATTGGCGAGACTTGCCACTACTCGATTTGCGCAACTGGACGCAGGGCAATGCGCAGGAGAAAAAACAGTTTGCTAGGCAGGTCATAGAAACCTGTAAATCAGCGGGGTTTTTCTATGTCTCAGGCCACAGCGTTACGCCTACATTGCTGCAGGAAGTTTATGCGGCAAGCGAAAGTTTCCATCAGCAATCTGTGGAGTTTAAAGCGCAATATCACATAGCCAACAGCCGCCATCACCGTGGCTGGGTACCAACTTCTGAAGTGGGGGAATTCGAAAAAGACGGCCATAAACACAAGGTTTTTTACGAGTCCTTTGATCTCTCCTATGATCTCTCACGAGACGATGATCGAGCGCATGAAGGGTACGGCCTTGTTGGACCTAATATTTGGCCCGACCTAGCGGATTTTAAACCCAAGGTAAGCCGGTACTATGATGCCGTCTACGCCCTTGGCCGAGAAATACTCAGCGTGTTTGAATGCGGCCTTGGCATGGCCCCAGACACTTTATTGAAGTATGTAACTGCACCGCCATCGCAATTGCGGCTACTAAAGTACTTTGAAAATCAGGCACCAGCAGATCGCTTAAACCACGGTATAGATGCCCATTCAGACTTCGAGTGCTTAACGATTTTGCATGCGACTCACCCTGGGCTACAGCTGCTCTCAGCTGACGACCACTGGGTTGAAACCCCGCCTATTGAAAATTGTTTCACTATTCTGATTGGTGACTGTTTGGAGGCCTGGACTGGCGGCGACCTGAAAGCGACACAACATCGCGTGGTGAATCGAGGCGTTGAACGATTCTCGCTACCTTTCTTCTTTAGCGCCGATTACGATTGCGAGGTCAAGCCGCAAGCACCTTTCGATACTGCTGAGGCGCGTAGTGCGTACCCTCCTTTTAAGGCAGGTGAGCATCTCTGGAGTCAAACCATCACAAACTTTCCTTACCTTAGAGAGTTAATTGATAAGGGTAAGTTGACCGTAGATTTCGAGATAACAGAAGAAAGTCCCTTCAAACGATTGTCTGTAGAGGAGCGAATGCTGTTGAAAAAAACCGCTCAGTCATGACAACGAAACTTGTGGATTTGCAACCCCAGCAAGGTTATGTCTTGCGTCCTGAACATTATTACTCACACGAGTGGTTTGAGGCGGAGCAACAGAATCTGTTTAACAAGACCTGGAAATTTGCAGGTTTAGAGACCGAGCTTAGTGAAGTCGGTGACTACCTTGTTGTAGAGGTTGGCTATCAACCAATGCTGATTACCCGATCAGAAAACGGCAAACTAAATGCGCTGCACAACGTCTGTCGGCACCGAGGCGCGAAAATGCTGACCTCTTGCGGTAAAAATCAAGGTATCTCGTGTCCATACCACGCTTGGCGCTACGATCTGGAAGGAAACCTCACCCACGTACCGCAGAAAAGCACGCAATTTCCGGACATTAATACTCGCGACTGGGGTTTGTTGAAAGGCAGCGTTGCAGTTTGGGATGGTCTTGTTTTTGTTCACGCTGAGGCAAATACACAGCCACTGTCCCATTGGTTTGACGGGCTTGACACACGACTTGCGAGGTTCCGGCCATCGCGACTGAGCGAAATTGACGTAAGCGTGTATCCAATAAAGGCTAACTGGAAATTTTTCATCGAAAACCACATTGACTGGCTACACCTTTACTATCTGCACTCAAGCAGCCTGAAAGACTTCTCTCACGATACTGGCGAGCTGACCCAACATGGTCCGCATTGGACATCGTTTGAAAATGTTCGCGAGGGGCATGATTTCAATGCTGCGTCACGACGCCCAGGACTTAAAGAAATTCCTGGATTACACGCTGACGATGCCTTTATTGGCGCGCATCTTATATTCCCCAACCTTGCGTTGCTGACGAGTCCCACATCCTTCGCCACGGTTAACGTGCACCCGACCGGTCCGGAAACCTGCGAAGTCGAAATCAGAACTCTAGCAATGCCGGAAAGCGTGATGCCGGAGGAGGGCTTTAAGGAGCTTGATCAGGTTATGGGAGAGGACTGCAGCGCTGTGGAGAGGCTTCAGCAAAGTGTCCGATCAAGTGCTTTTTCGGTGGGCCCGATGGCAAAGCGTTGGGAAGAGCCGATTGTGAAATTCCAACAAGCTTACTGTGGATTTATGGGCCTATGAGCCTATGAGCAAAACTACTCAGCCACAGGTGGAGTTTGATGCCGCGTCGTTGGGCATAGCTTCGGCTAGCCCGTGCCCAAGACTGACCAACGCGGTGCTCGCGCGTGAGCATATGCTGATTGCCGGCGCCAAAGTCGAGGAGTCCGTTGAGGTATTGTGGCTGCAAGGCAAAACCTGGTTTATCGACGTTAGAACTGGGTTCAATGACGGGACCCGGCAGGGTTGGGCGTTCGCAGGCCAGATCGAATGGGCTAACCCAAAAGTCACGTTCCACCATCTAGTTGATACCGCTGGCGATACTGGCGTTGACTGCGGTAGCTTTGTTTTTACCGACTTCGGTTGTTTTGAAGCGGGGGAGGTAACCCGCGACGGCGTTACGCTACCTTTCGAAGAGAAATGGTGCCGCGTCACATCTTCCACTTGCACACAGACCTTTGTCTTTCACACAGATAATCAACTGGCGGCGGTGAAAATCGTCCAAGACCGCCGCACTGCCTATGTCTGCCAGTTTGGTGCTGCGGTTTACATCGAAAAAGATGGATTGCTGGAAGTTGAAAGGGCTTTTACGAGCGCCGCTGCGAATGGACATTCGACCCAGTACGTATTGGACTACTTTGCCTCAGCGAACTGGCAACTTATAGAGACGACCTAGGCTAACGCGTCAGAGCTCGTTGCCACATTTTCTGCAGGTCGCTCGCCCGATCAACCATTACTTGTGAAGCAGGTGTTACCACTTTGCCAAGAGTGGAGACTGTTTCAAACTCGGTTTGGCTTAGGCTCATATCATCAAATGGCAATACCGGTGATAGCTTCATTTTCCTCGCGTACTCCATCTGTATTGCCGGTCGTAGGCAAAAGTCAACAAAGCGCTCAACGCTGCTGAGCTGCGTTGAAGTTGCCGGACAAGCAAAGTATCCAACGCCCATAAAGGCGCATTCTTTCGGGAACACAGACGCAACAGGCAGGCCTTTCTCCGCTAACAGTAGAGCTACGTCGTGAGGATACATACCTGTCACGATATCACCGGAGCGTAGACCCTGTTCCATTTGGCTTTCGCCTGTCCACCAAAGTTTGATCCTAGGTTTGATCTTGCGCAGAATAGCAAACACTTCTCGAAGCCCCGCATCGGTCGCTAACGATGAATTGCCGTCAAGATAGACGTTAGCCAAGGTTTCCAACAGCCCGCCATTATAAAAGCCCTGCAGCCCAATGCGGTCGTTGTAATTGGGAGATTCAAATACCTCGCGCCAAGAACTAACGGACAGGCCGTCGGTCGCAGTGGTGTTGGTTACCAAGTTAATAAACCACGCCATGGTGCCAACACCAGTGACGCCGCCCATGTCTTGGTTGATGTATTCGTCCTGCAGTCCTTTCAGATTGGTTAGGTTTGCTTTTCTGAAAGGTTGGAGTATCCCGCCAATTCTCTCCAAGCGGATAATTTGCGCTCGGGTCAAAATGGTCAGATCGACCGGTGCAAGCCCATTTCTAACCGCGTTAGCAATACCAAAAACCCAGGTATCGTCCAGGCTTTGACTAACAACTTTCACCACTATGCCGGTCTCGTCTGTGAATTTGCTCGCCACGTAGCGAGTAAATGCCTCTTGGAACACGCCGCCAAAGGCTGACACCGTCAGCGGTCTTGAGCGCGACTCGCTGTCGGCTGAAAGACCTATGGATGGCAGAAGGGCTGCAGGCAGCGCGAGAAGTGTGCGTCGTTTCATGGCGTATTCGTACTCGTATGTTTTAGCATCGTTGGGGTTAGCTGCATGGTTGTCAGCCCGTGATCATGCGCTGCCAAAGCCGCTGCAAGTAGTCGGCTTGCTCGACCATGACGGCTGCAGCTGGTCGTATTGGTGGAATTTTTGAACTAACCAGATCGAACTCTGCTTGGGACAGCCCTACCTCTTCGTTCGGTAGCACAATCGCAAGCTTCATTGCCCGAGCGAACACCGCTTGGTTATCAGCGCGAGCACAAAAATCAATGAAGCGGTGAGCGTCGGCCGTCCTAGACGAGTTGTAAGGAATACACAGTTTATTGATACCGGTAAAACTACCCTCGACGGGAAAAACTGAGGCGATAGGAAATTGCTCAGCCGCGAGCAGCATTGCGATATCGTGAAAGAAGGAGCCTGCAACAACGTTTTGACTGCGCAGCGCCTGTTCCATCTGACTCTCTGCAGTCCACCAAAATCCAACTTGATCTTTCAGTTCTGCGATTTTTGCAATCACCGCGCGAATACCTGCACGAGACGAAAGCGTGTCATTGCCGTCAAAATATGTTTGCGCAACAACCTCGATCATGCCGCCGTCGTAGAGACCGATTAAGCCGATTTTCTTTCGGTAAAATTCGTCCTCGAAAAGCTCTTTCCATGATGTTGGCCGGCGCGCGACTACATCGGGATTAATCACAATACTTTGATACCACTCCATTATACCCACGCCCAGCGTTTGGCCTGCAGAAGTAAAAAGATAACGCTCGTCCAGCTTCGCCGCCGATGGCATGTACTGCAATTTTAGCGGCTGGACGATATTTCCCATCTTGGCTACTTTGGTAAGTCCGACTTGATCCAGGAAGGTAAGATCCATCGGGTCGAGGCCGCTTCTGACCGAACGCACCAGCGGGAATAGCCAATCATCTCCTTGTCCCTGACTGATTGTGATGACAGGAATGCCGGTTTCTTGGGTAAATTTTCGGCAGATTTTTGATTCAAACTCATCCTGAAAAAATCCGCCGAAGGCCGATATCCGCAGCGGCGCAGCATCCGCGCTGGCTGCCTGTAAAACTGAGCTGCTAAGCGCTGGTGCCGTTATTGCAGCCGCGAGGAAATGACGTCGTTTCATTGTAAGCACCCAAATGTATGCTATCTTGCTTGCTTGTTGCCTAGCCTTGGCTGCAAGTTGCGTACCCACAAATGTTGCGCGCAAACCAACAAATCGCGATCAAATTTTTTCCTCAAATTGCCTAGGAAACCTCTATGTCTCAGGTATTCGACGGTACCAGTCTCAGTGACGTTGCTGTGGAACTTGATGGGCATGCTATTTTACGAGGCATCAATCTGGAATTTGCACCAGGATCGTTCACTTCACTATTAGGGCCGTCTGGCTGCGGCAAGACGACACTACTCAGAGTGTTAGCGGGTCTGCAGCAACCATCTTGGGGTACCGTACATCGTGGTACTAAAGACATTACGCATAGCCCACCTGCGGATCGCGATTGCGGCATGGTATTTCAAACCCTCGCGTTGTTTCCTCACTTGAGCGTGATAGAAAACGTTATGTTTCCTTTGCGACGCCTAAAACTGCCGGAAGCATACATGCGAGAGCGTGCCTTGGAGTTGCTCCGCATGATGCATATCGAGGAAGTAGCGCCTCAGCCTATCGATAAGATTTCAGGCGGCCAGGCGCAAAGAGTAGCGATTGCTCGGGCTTTGGCCCAGGGCCCCCATATGTTGTTGCTCGACGAACCTTTTTCGGCGCTTGATGCCGAGCTGAGAGACGAATTGCGCACTGAGATTCGCGTCATTCAAAAACAGCTGGGTATCAGCATTGTAATGGTGACCCACGATCAGGAAGAGGCTTTTACGGTTAGCGATCAGGTGGTTGTGATGCATGGCGGTGCTGTCGAGCAAGTAGATTCTGCAGTCGCGCTGTTGACGTCGCCGGCAACGCAATTTGTCGCTAAGTTTGTTGGACGACGCAATGAATTATCCTGCTATCTCGAGAGCGGTTGCCTTTACCAAGCCGATACCAATAAGCTCGTTGCCCGCGACGTGGACATCAGCGCAAGCCACAGCTCAGATCAATACAAAGTGTATTTTGCTGCGGACGCGGTTGTGAGCTCTGGAGAACTCGAGGCCGAAGTACTTTTTCATCGAGATATCGGAGACTTTCCACAAATATGCGCTCGGTGCAGCGGCACAACCGTTTGGATAAATAATCTATGGCCTGATGCACAAGAGACGATCCAATTTGGGCTTGATATGTCGAAAGCGTTTATTTTTACGGATACGCCGTGTGAATAAGCAGCAGCAACCGATTGCAGCCACATACCTATTGTTAGTGCTTTATTGCGTTATTGTCTCACTTGGGCCGCTACTCTTTTTGTTCACGACCGCGGTTTCAACCGCTGATCCGTTAACTGGTGAGGTGATCCGCTATGATCTGTCTAACTTCGAAGAAGTATTTTATGACTCGTATTACGCGGTCCAGATTGGCTATACCTTAGGGCTTGTGGCGGGGATTACCGTCGTGACGTTGGGCTTGGCGGTACCGCTGACGCTTACCATTGCAAGATTAAAAAATCGCGCGCGCAGTGCCTGGGTGGTAATGCTACTAGCAAGTCTGGCGCTTTCTGAGGTCTTGACGGCATTCGCATGGCAGTTGTTACTGTCGCAAAGCAGCGGAATTCCGGGTTGGTTGAGCTATTCCGGCATCATCTCGGGAGATAAGGCCTGGTGGCCAAGTTTCCCTGCTATGTTTGTGGTGCTGGTGTACTTTTCCCTGCCAATTGCCATGATTTTGCTTCTCCCTGCAATTCGCAGGCTTGACCCATCTCTCAACGAGAGCGCCTACACCATGGGTTTCTCAAAAACCTCAGTATTTTTTTTGGTGGTGTTGCCTTCGCTACGCGGCCCTATATTTCAAACCGGCATACTCACCTTCCTGTTAAACATTGGTGGCTTCGTTATATCCCAGCAATTGGGCAAACCGTCAGACTGGATGTTTGCGGTGTTCATCGCGGACTTTATGAGAACGTTCAACGTACCGTTCGCTGTGGCGCTGTCTTTTTGCCTGCTCATCGCGGTACTGCTGTGTCTGGCAGTTGCTCAACTCATTTTTGGCAGAAAACCTATTGAAGCTTCCTAGACTGATCGCCCTTACAGGCCTCGGCGTATTTTTATACACCCCGATCTTCGTGGTGTTGGGATCCTCATTTAACGGCCCACGACAGATGGCTTTCCCGCCCCAAGATCCTTCAATAAATTGGTATGTGAATTTCTTCGCCGACCCCAGTTGGACCAGTTCGCTTTTCAATAGCGTGCTAATCGCTGTTGTCTCTTCAGTCTTCGCCACAGCCATAGCGCTCGCAACAGCACTGCTTATGTGGCGCAGGCAGAGTAAACTTAACCAATCTCTGGTTGGCGCGGTAAGTCTTCCTTTTCTTCTACCGGGTATCGTTTTTGCGGTTTCGATCTCTTTGGTTACCGCATTTTTAGGCCTGCTCGGTTCGCTCGCCGGAATTATTTTGGGCCATACGGCGTTGTTGGTTGCGATTCCGCTTGTCACCGCGCGACTTGGGTTGGGCCAAGTAGAGCAAATACATGTAGAAGCGGCGAAGCTCATGGGCTATTCCGAGCGGCAGATATTGACCAAGCTTGTGATCCCTATTATCCGCCCCTACCTTGTGGCAGGTGCACTATTTGCGCTTATTATCTCGATGAACGAGTACATTATTGCCTTCATGGTTAGCGGCTTTTCAATAGAAACTCTGCCCATTAAAATCTACAACTCACAGCGATACGGGTTCGAGCCTACGTTATCAGTTGGCACCATGGTCTATATGTTGTTTTCACTAATCGTGCTTTCCTACATCGCGGCGACGGGAAAGTTGTGGAGTTTGCTCGGCATTAAAGAGTGAGATGAATCTAACCAGACGATTACGTTGGTGGAGTGGCGGCTCCGACACATAACTCTGAACGTCTGTACGCGCGCGTTCAGCCCGTTTAGTCAAAAGCGCTGCTGGTCATGCCATTATTGGGAAAAGACCTTATCAGGTAGTGCATTCCATTGCTGATAAGGAATATCTAGTCCTGGGAATGCCGGCGCTTGGAAAGGCCAAACATTTCTGAGCCAACTTTTCACAGTTCGTTCGAGTGAGTCCGGTTCTACATCTGGTATTTGCTCTGCAGGCCTCGTCCAGAAATAGACCTCCACGTCATAACCTGCTTTCAAAGTTGGGTAGATATAAACACAACCAAGCACGCGTGACTCGTCTAACTCGGCAACGGTGTAGGTGAACGACGAACGTCGCTGAAATTCCTTTTGATGCCACCCAAGATCTATCAGGTTTTGCTCTAAGGTAAGTCCCGCTGGCCAGGTGGATTGCGGCCATAAACCACGCAGCGCCTCAGCGCTGCTGCTGACTGCGTCGAAGTCTTTTACAACGTCGTTCACCGTAAGCATACGCAATCTGAAATCAGGAGTTTCTAAGACGCTTGGCACGTCAAAGGTATCGGGCACGAGGACAATCGATCGCTTTGATGACACTAAGTTATCAGTCATTTACGAACAGCCATAGCTCGATGAAAGGTTTTTTTTCAATAGAACATTCTCATCGTCGGAGAAGATAGGGACGAAAATATCGGCGAAAATTTAGAGAACCTCTCAAATATCTGACCTACAAAATATTTGGTGCCCGGAGCCGGACTTGAACCGGCACGCTATTACTAGCGAGGGATTTTAAGTCCCTTGTGTCTACCAATTCCACCACCCGGGCATTATGTAAACTGTATCCTAGTATACTCTTTTTTAATGGAGGCTGAAGCCGGAATCGAACCGGCGTTAACGGCTTTGCAGGCCGCTGCATAACCACTCTGCCATCCAGCCAAAAAAGTAGGTAATTATATATGAAAAAAATCACAACAATTGCTTTAATTAAAATTTATATTCCTATAATCAAAAATAGGTCCATCAAAATTTTCTATAAATTCAACGATTTCATTATGCGCGACACACAAAAATGCAAATTCAACTAAATCAGGTTTGGATCGATAAATCTCAATACCATTTTTTTCAAGTTTAGATATTGTCTCCTCATTTAATAGAGGATCCCATAAACTAACTCTTACCCCAGAATTTTTTATGTTAATGATTAAATCATGTACCTTTGTATTTCTTATATCACTGCAATTCTCTTTGAATGTATAGCCTAGAAAAGTGATATTTGTATTAATCAAATCTATATTCATTTTTTTTGAAAATTTTATAAAAGCTGAATGAACCCAATCACCCATTTCGTCGTTAACTTTTCTTGATGCTCTCATAATGTTCGGGATATAACCTGAAATCTCAGACTTATGCATTAAATAATATGGATCAATACTTATGCAATGTCCCCCAACCAGACCAGGTGAAAGTTTCATAAAATTCCATTTTGTAGATGCTGCCTCAATTACATCATTTGTATTTATCCCTATAGAAGAATAAAGTTGATGCATCTCATTCACTAGTGCGATGTTAACATCTCTCTGAATATTCTCAGTTACTTTAGATGCTTCAGCAACTTTTATAGAAGGTGCTTCATGAATTCCAGCATCAATAATAGAAGAATATAAAAATGAAATTATTTTAAGTGCTTGTAAATTAGATGCTGAAACAACTTTTTTTATTTTTTCAATAGTATTAACATTATCTCCAGGAACAATTCGTTCGGGGCTGTATCCAGTTGAAAAATCTTTATTAAAAAGTAAGTTGGATTCTTTTTCTAGTAATGGCATACAAATATCATC
>MDTB01070883.1_pt1 | contig 12379 bp, 13 predicted proteins | sample 811161 | NCBI WGS metagenome assembly MDTB01 (sample SAMN05326650, study PRJNA326480) | marine metagenome | isolation source: seawater | place: Mediterranean Sea | collected 2009 | reverse complement strand
TTTTCTTCTGGTAAATCTTCTTCAGGGAAATCTATTTTAGCTTCAACAAATGATAAAAGTTTCAGCAATTTTTCTCGAAGCTCATTAAATTTATCAGAGGATTTGCCCCTCATAATTTTAACAGCTTGTAATCTTTGAATTTCAGTCTCTGCTGAGATTAAATCAGCAATACTCTCAGCTTTTAGCAAATTTATTTTTCCATTTTGAAACGCAATTTTTGTAAACTCTCCAGGCTCAGCTAATCGACAACTTTTAATTTTCGATATTTCCTCCTGAACTGCTAAAATAACAGCCTTACCTCCATGGACATGTATCTCAGCCATATCCTCACCTGTATAGCTCTCAGGACCAGGAAACCATATAATAATACCTTCATCAATAAGCTCAGAAGTGTTGATATTGTTTATTTTTCTGAGGGTAGCCATTCTTGGCTTTGGCATTTCCTTAGAAGTAAGAGATTTAACAGCTATAGAAGCCATAGGACCTGAAATTCTAATTATAGCAACTCCTGAAATACCAGGTCCACTAGAAAGAGCATATATCGTCATAATAAAATTATAGCTTGCAATTATGGTTAATTAAATAATTTTTTTTTGTCAGAAAAAATCAAAAGAGCCAAATAGCTTAGATCAATGATCTTTATAAATTTTTAATAAGATTAAATTTAAATTTTTTGCAAAATCATCAGTATCGAACAATGGAGAAGCTAAAGTTCTTTCCTGTAAAGTTTCATTAAGTTTTTGTAATTCAGACATTCTTTTTGTAAAATTCACTGCTTTATCAACATACTCATCTTCATCTTTAGCAATAAAATCATTGAGATTCAAATTTCGGTTTATACTTTCTCCACACCTAGAATTAAAATTATTACCTTTCATTGTTAAGACAGGCTTACCCATAAGCAGAGACTCAAATGATGTTGTTACACCAGGATATGGAAAAGTATCAAGTGTAAGATGAAACCTGTTATAACATTCTAAATGATCGTTTTGGTTAAAAATTGTATCAAGAACTAAAATATTTTTTATATTTACGTTTTCTCTTGAAAACTTTTCTAATAAATTGTTTTTAAGATCTTCGCTATAATTATTAGATGATTTTAATATTAATTTTGCGTTTGATTTGTTTAAAATTCTAGACCAAACCTTTATTGTTTTATCTGATATTTTCTGAAAATTATTAAGTGATCCGAAAACAAACGGGCTAGCCTTATCAAAAATTTTGTTATTTATGTTGGGTAATTTTTTTGGCTTACTTAATGCATTCCATATTTTTGGCATATAAATAATTTTCTCTGTATATAATTTTTCTTCCTCATTTTTAATTAAGTATTTATCAGCAATTAAATAATCCATGTTTTCGATGCCCAAACTGTTGCAATAGCCTATCCATGATAATTGGATTGGAGCCGACCTGCTTTTGAAAATATTAATTCTATTTCCCAAAGTAAATCCAGCCAAATTAATAAGAATGTCAGTTTTTTTTTTTATTATTATCTTAATAACTTCTTCGTCCACCATAGATGAAATATCAATCCAAGTATCAAAAATATTTTTTAATTCTTCACTAAAAGTATCTGTTTCAGAATTGGATAAATTACTGTATGCAATAACATTAAATTTATCTTTATTAATTTTTTTTAAAATATCTTTCAAAAAATAAGATACTGGATGATTTTTAAAATCTGGAGAAAAAAACCCTAAATTAATTTTTTCTTTATTCTTAAGTTTGCTAATTTTCAAAATATTTTTTTTAGTTGGCAGTTGGTCAAATTCTTTACAATATTCTAAATATTTTTCTTGACCTTCATTTTGATGATAATTTATCGTTCCAAGAAATTTGATCCACCCATCTAAAAAATCTGGCCTAACTTTAATCAACTCTTTGTAAAAAAAAGTTACATTTGACATATTAGATAAAAAATAATTTACCTTCGCAAGGCCCTCAAGGATTTTGGGATCACTTTTATTATCTTGATAAACTTGATCCAAATATTTTTTTAAATTAATAAATTTTTTTGCTTTAAGACTTACAATTATAAAATTGTATAAAGGTTCTAAATTAGATTTATTTGAATTATATATTTTTTCAAAATAAAAAGCAGCTTTTGTATAATCATTAGTTTTAGATTTTGGATTCATAGCCTTAGAAACGGCATATATCATTAAAATATCTGTTGGTAATTTATCAAAACTTTTTAAACTTTCGATAAGTTTTTCTAATTTCGAGTAGTTTTTTTCTAAATATAGTTTTTTAATTTTATCTATTGATTGTCCTTTTAAATTTTGCATTTTAATTAAATTTACTAGCTAGAAAATCTTTCCATATAGTTTTAAGATTCTCAGAAAAAGTTTTGTTAAATTCTTTATCATTTAACAGAGGTGATAGCATAACTTTTTTTCTTAAGGCTTTTCTAAGTTCACTTAAATGTTCTTTATTGTTAAAGTTGTTTAGAGCTTTTAAATAATAATCCTCTTCGTTTTCAGCAATAAAATTTTCTAAATCAAGATTTCGATTAATGCTTTCACCACACCTAGAATTAAAATTGAAACCCTTTAGACTTAGAACTGGTACACCCATTAATAGAGACTCAAAAGTTGTGGTAACGCCATTATAAGGAAAAGTATCTAATGCTAAATCAACTTGATTATAAAGAGAAAGATGATCAAAATTATTTTTTTTAAAATTTAATATACAAATCTTATCTTCTCTAACATTATTTTTTAAAAATTTTTCTTTTAAGTTTAAATTTATTTCTTCGTTATCCATTATTGAATTTTTAAGTAATATTCTTGAGTTTGTATTATTCAAAATTTTCGACCAAATCAAAATTGTTTTACTGGATATTTTCTGAAAATTATTAAAAGAACCAAAAGTAAAAACTTTATCAGTATTATAGGGAAGATCTTTAATATCTGGCAAACTATTGGGTAGATACATTGTGTTCCATATATTTTCTAGATAAATAATTTTTTCAGTGTAAAGTTTTTCCTCATCTTTTTTGATACAATTTTTGTCCGATATCAAAAAATCCATATTTTTAAGAGCAGTGGAATTACAATAACCTAACCAAAGCATTTGGATTGGGGCCACTCTATTTGCAAAAATATGAAATCTATTACCGAAGGTATAACCATTTAAGTCTATAATAATATCGATATTTTTTTTTCTAATAAAATGTATTAAATCTGAGTCTGGATAGATAGTTACATCATACCAATAATCAAAATTTTTTTTTAGCTCAAGAGTAATTTGATCATGATATGAAATCTTTAAATTACTAAAAGCTGTTATTTCAAATTGATTTTTATCTAAATTTTTAAGAAGACTTTTGAGAAAATAACTAACAGAATGTTTTTTAAAATCACTTGAAAGGAAACCTATTTTAATTTTATGCGATTTGTCTTTTTTATAATTAAATTCAAAATTAACATCTTTTTCAATTATTTTACAATATTTTTTACACTCTAATAAATATTCTTTTTGAGAAATATTTGGATGATAATTAAGTAATGTTAAAAATGTTTGTCTAGATAAAATCTGTTCTGGATTTATCTCAAATAATAATTTGTAAAATTTGTATGATTCATCAATATTTGCCAACACATAATTTAGCTTCCCTAAACCATCAATAATTTTCTCATCTTTTGGATTTTCCTCAAGGGCTTCTTTTAGAATTTCAATTGTTTTTTTGTATTTTTCGGCCTTTAAACTTACGACAATTAAATTGTAAAGAGGCTCTAGATTTTTTTTATTTTCTAAATAAATATCAGTTATAAGGCTTACTGCTAACTCAAGATCACTTTTTTTTGATTTCAAATTAAGTGATTTCGAAATGGCATATAAATATCGGATATTATTAGGTAATTCTCTAATATTTCCAAGACTTTCTAATTCAAATTCTAAATTAGAAAATTTTTTTTCTATAAATAATTTTTGAAGTTTCGACTTAAACTCTAGGCTTAAATCTTTCATTGAATTTTAGCCAGGTTTATTCATAGAATTGAAAAATTCTGCATTATTTTTAGTATCTTTTAATTTTGAACTAATGAACTCTATAGCATCCATAGTTCCCATGGGAGCTATAATTCTTCTTAATACGTTCATTTTTTGGAGATCATTTTTATCAAATAATAGTTCCTCTCTTCTTGTCCCAGACTTTGTTATATCAATAGCAGGATATATTCTTTTATCAGCTATTTTTCTATCTAGAACAGTTTCGCTGTTTCCTGTTCCCTTGAATTCTTCAAAAATTACTTCGTCCATCCTACTACCAGTATCGATCAATGCTGTTGATATAATTGTCAATGAACCACCTTCTTCAATATTTCTGGCTGCACCAAAAAATCTTTTTGGTCTTTGTAACGCATTCGCATCAACACCTCCAGTCAATACTTTACCTGAACTTGGTATTACTGCATTATATGCTCTTCCTAATCTAGTGATGGAATCTAAAAGGATAACAACATCCTTCTTATGTTCTGTAAGTCTTTTTGCTTTTTCTATAACCATTTCAGCAACAGCCACATGTCGCTGAGCAGGTTCGTCGAAAGTAGAACTTATTACTTCACCTTTTACAGTTCTCTGCATATCTGTTACTTCCTCTGGTCGTTCGTCAATTAAAAGCACTATCAAATAACACTCTGGATAATTTTTTGCAATAGAGTTTGCTATACTTTGTAAAATCATAGTTTTACCTGCTTTAGGAGGTGAGATAATAATTGATCTTTGCCCTTTACCGATAGGACTAACTAAATCTATCAGTCTCGGAGTTAAGTCTGGTTTTTTTTCAATCTTAATTGTCTCAACTTCCATCACTAATTGCTTGTCAGGATATAGAGGTGTCAAGTTATCAAATGCTATTTTATGTCTAGATTTTTCAGGTTCTTCAAAATTTATTTTGCTTACTTGTAACAAAGCAAAATATCTTTCACCTTCCTTGGGTGCTCTTACTGGTCCCTCAACTGTATCGCCAGTTCTTAATCCAAATTTTCTAATTTGACTTGGACTAACATAAATATCGTCTGGCCCTGGAAGATAGTTCGACTCCATTGCTCTTAAAAAACCAAATCCATCTTGTAATAATTGTAATACGCCAGCTCCTGTAATTTCCTCTTTTTCAGCAACTTTTTTGAGGATTGCGAAAAGAATTTCTTGTTTTCTTAATGTACTTGCGTTCTCAATACCAAGCTCTTCCGCTTGTGAAATGAGTTGTTCAGATGATTTAAGTTTTAATTCTTGTATGTTCATGATTAAAAATTATTAAGGACTTAATAATATATAGAATATATATGCTATTAATAAATATTCAACCCTAGATAGGCTTAAAAACCACAACAAATATGATTAATATAAGCAATAATGTGGGTATTTCATTTATAAAGCGATAAAATTTATGTGAATGTGTATTAAGGTCTAATTTGAATCGTCCTAAAATTCGTCCAAGATATAAATGATAAATCGTCAGTATAACAACAAATATCAGTTTTAAAATCATCCAGGTTTGTCCAAGTTGTTGAAATCCTATTTCATGAATTAATAATAAACCAAATAACCAAGACAAAATCATTGCTGGAGTCATGATATAAAAAAACAATTTTCTTTCCATAACCTTAAATATATCTGATATAATTGGTTGAGTGTTGTTTTGAGAATGATAAACAAAAATTCTTGGAAGATATAATAATCCAGCCATCCAAGAAATTATTGATATCAGATGTAAAGATTTAAAAAGTAAATAAGTATTCATTAATTAAATGTTTTTTTGAATTAAATATTTCAATAAAACTATATGATCATCGTTATCATTTAAGCATGGCACCATATCAAAGTTTTCTCCACCAGAATCTAAAAAGCTTTCTTTCCCTTGGATTTGTATTTCCTCTAAAGTTTCGACGCAGTCTGAGGAAAATCCTGGGCATATAGCTAATACATTTTTTTTTCCTTCTTTAGGTAAACTCTCTAAAGTTTTGTCTGTATAAGGTTGAAGCCATTTTTCAGGACCAAATCTAGATTGAAATGTTGTCTTAATTTTAACTGAAGTAAATTTTTCTGATATTAATCTCGTAGTTTTGTGGCAATAACAGTGATAAGGGTCCCCTTTGTCAAAATATTTTTGTGGTATGCCATGATAAGAGGCTAATATTATGTCTGGTTTCCAATTAATTTCTTTAACTTTTTTGTTCAAAGAATTTACAATTGCTTCTATGTACAAAGGATGAGATTCATAGTGTGGCACTATTTTTAATGAAGGCTGCCATCTCATTTTCATAAGAGATCTATATACTTCATCACAAACAGTTGCGGTTGTTGCTGCAGCGTATTGAGGATAAAGTGGAAGTATTACTAAATTTTCACAGCCCTGTTTATGGAGAGATGCGATTTTGCTTCTTATGCTAGGATTTCCATATCTCATGGCATAATCTATTATTAAATTTTTTTCAGATATTGAGCTTGAAAGTTTTTCTGCTTGTTTTTGAGTATAATGTAAAAGTGGAGAAATGTTTTTATCCTTCATCCAGATTTCTTTGTAAGCTTTTGCTGTTTTGGATGGTCTTAAATTTAATATAAAAACATTTAGTATAATCTTCCAAATTATTGGATTAACCTCAATTACTCTTTTATCTGACAAAAACTCTTTTAAATATTTTCTTATATCGAACCAACTTGTTGAATCTGGAGTCCCTAAATTTACTATTAAGGCTCCAGTTTTTCCAAACCTTATAGGTGGATGTTCTAACTTATTTTCCATTAATAGTCTTTCACAGTTTTTACTAGGTAATCCATCATGTTTGGGTCTGTCTCTGGTAAGACACCATGTCCTAAATTAAAAATGTAAGGATGATCCTTAAATATATCCAAATATTTTTTTATTTCTTTTTTTAAGTTTTCCTTATCAGTTAATAATACTTTGGGATCCATGCCACCTTGAACAGGTATTTTAATTTCTTTTTTAATTTGTAGAGGATCAACTTCATAATCAATACAGATTGCATCAGGATTAATCACTTCGCAATAAGATTTATAATCTTTAATACCTCTGGGGAAACATATTACTGGAATATTAAAGGATTTAATATATTCAACTAAAGATAAGGTTGGATCATAAACTAAGTTTTGAAGCTGGGTATTTTCTAATAAACCAGCCCAACTATCAAAAATTTGAATTAATCCAGCTCCATTTTGAATTTGATTCTTAATATGTATTTTTAAAAATTTATCAAGAATTTTTAGTAAGTTTTTAATTAAAACATCATTACTCAAAAAATCATCTTTTAATTTTAATTTCGGAGATTGTTTATTAATCATATAAACTAAAAGTGTCCAGGGAGCACCAACAAACCCTATAATGGTTTTATTTTCGGTTAGCTTGTGTTTTTTTACTAAGTTTATAGCTTTATAAACAGGGTCAATTCTTTGAACAAAATCTTTTTCATTTATAGATGAAATATTATCTAGACTCAAATCACCTAAAAGAGGTCCAAAATTTTTTTTGAATTCAACTTTTTGATTTAAACCATATGGTAACATCAAAATATCTGAAAATATAATAGCAGCATCAAAAGCAAATCTTCTTAAAGGTTGAAGTGTTATTTCCGCTGACAATTCTTTATTTAAGCATAGATTAATAAAATTAGTATTCTTTTTTCTAATTTCTCTAAATTCTGGTAGATATCTCCCAGCTTGCCTCATTATCCATACAGGATTTAAATCAGTTTTTTTATTTATTATTACTTCTTTAATATCGGACATATTAATAATTAAAAATAATTAATAGTATTTGTAATATGCCCTGTGAATAACGATTATTATATCTTTTAAACATTTTATAAACTTTTTATTAACATTTAGAGCCTTAAATTTATTAAATATATAAGTAAAATTGAAGCCTTTCGATAATTTAAATATATTTGTGAAAAACTTTATACCATTGTTTATTAATGTTAATAAAAGCCATATTTTACAATATTAATTTAAAAAGTATTAAATCTTAAAATATGGTTTAAGTAAAACAAAGTTATTAACATTTATTACATGAGTAATACATATCAAATTTATTTAATATCAGATTCGACTGGTGAAACCTTAGATAGAATTTTTATTGCTATTAAGGCACAGTTCAAAAATATCAAATATAAGATCCACACATACTCTTTTACGAGAACAGATAACCAGATATTAAAAATAATATCTACAGCAGAAAAAGAAGCAAATTCAATTATTTTATATTCTATAGTAGATAGTAGCCTTTCTAAATATCTTGCCAAATTAAGTAATGAAAGAAAAATTCCCTGCTTTGGTGTACTGGGCGATCTAATACTAAGCTTTTCTAAATTGCTTAATCAGAAAGCATCTCATCAACCTAGTGGTCAATACGTGCTTAATGATGAATATTATAAAAGAATTGAGGCTATTCAATTTACGATGAATCATGATGATGGAAACTTAGTTAAAGAAATAAAAAAATCAGATATAATTTTATTAGGAGTTAGTAGAACAAGCAAAACTCCAACTGCAATTTATTTAGCCAACAAGGGTTTTAAAACTTCCAATATTCCTTTAATAAATGAAAACTCTATTCCTCAAGTTTTAAAAGAAAACCCAAAAATTTCTTGTGTTATAGGATTGAATACAGAACCACAGAGACTTGTTGATATCAGAAAAAATAGAATGAATTCATTAAAAGAGACTGAAAATAAACTATATACAAACTTAGAACAAATAAAAAAAGAAGTGGATAATGCTAAAAATACTTTTAAAAAATATAAATGGCCTTCGATTGATGTAACTAGAAAATCTGTTGAAGAAACAGCAGCATCAATAATAAAAATATACGAAATTTATAAACAAAATGGTTGAATTAATTCTCGCATCTAAGAGCAAAGTAAGAAAAAGCATATTAGATAAAAACCATATAGTTACTAAGATACAGCCCTCATCTATAGATGAAGAACCAATTAAACAAAGTTTAATTAAAGAAAAAATTTCACCAGAGGTTATATCGAAAAATCTTGCTGAAATAAAAGCTAGTAGAATTAGTCAAAAAAATTATGATGCATTAGTTTTAGGAGCAGATAGCGTGATTGATCTAAATGGAGAACTTATTTCAAAACCAGAAAATAGAGAAGAAGCCTTTAATATCTTAAAAAAGCTTAACGGGAAAAAACATAACTTAATAAGTTCTGTTTGTATTTCAAAAAATGGTTCCATGATTTGGAACTATACAGATAAAGCCACTCTCACCATGAAAAATCTAAGTGATGAAAACCTTAAAGAATATTTATCCAAAATATCAGATGAAGCTTTATATTCTTATAATGTTTATCAAATAGAAGGAGAGGGCAGAAATTTGTTTTTAAATATTGAGGGAGATGAGGATACAATAATGGGGCTTCCAATTAAGAAAATTAAGGAATATTTAAATAATTACAAATAATATGAAAAAATATCTAGTTATTGGAAATCCTATAGATCACTCATTGTCACCAGAGCTACATAATTACTGGCTTAAAGAAAATAACATAGCTGGATTTTATGATAAAGAGAAGTTAAATAACAAAGATCTAAAAAATTTTTTTGTTAGAATTAGAAATAGAGAAATCGACGGAGCAAATGTTACTATTCCATTTAAAAAAGAGGTAATTTCTTATTTAGATGATTTGAGTTTAGAGGCTAAAAGCACTCAATCAGTTAACACAATTTACTACAAAAATAATAAGATAATTGGACATAACACCGATATTTATGGTTTTGAACAAGCAATTAAAGATACTGGTTATGACCTTACAGGGAAAAAAATTTTGATTTTAGGAGCTGGTGGTGTTGTACCTTCTATAATTTTTGCTCTTTATAAAATGGAAGCATTTAGTATTTCATTGTGTAATAGAACTAAAGCTAAAACTAAAAATCTAAAAGATTTATTTAGTAATTTAAATATTGTTGATTGGGGTAAAATAATTGATTCTGATATGATAATTAATGCAACAAGTGTTGGTTTAGAACAAGATGACAAATTAAATCTTGATTTTTCAAAATTTCAAAATGCTGAGTTTTTTTACGATATTATCTATAATCCTAAGATTACAAACTTTTTAAAAACTGCTAAGAAATTAAATAAAAAGACTGAAAATGGTAAAAAAATGTTTATTTATCAAGCAGCACAATCTTTTAAAATTTGGCACGAAATCAAACCCCAAGTTAATAATGAAGTAAATAGACTTTTAGACAAATGATAAGGATTGGGATTTTAGGAGAAATTGGATCTGGAAAAAGTTATGTAGCAAAAAATTTCGGGTATCCTGTTTTTAATGCTGATATTGAAGTTGCAAAATTATATAGAAAAAATAAAAATGTATTTGTAAAATTAAAAAAAGCATTACCAACATATATTCAATCATTTCCAGTTAAAAAAGATGAATTAACGGAAGCAATAATAGCGAGTAAAGTTAATTTAAAAAAGATTGTCAAAATTATTCATAAAGAAGTTAGAAAAAAAATGAATACTTTTTTAAGAAAAAATAAGTCTCAAAAATTTATAATTTTAGATATCCCTTTACTCTTAGAAAATAAAATCAATAAAAAAAATGATATTTTAGTTTTTGTTGAGTCTAAAAAAAAAGATATTTTTAAAAGATTAAAGAAAAGAGATAATTTTAATAAAATTTTGTTAAATAAATTTAGAGATTTACAACTACCAATTGATTATAAAAAAAAAAAATCTCATTTCATTATAAAAAATAATTTTACAAAAAAATTCATTAAAAGAGGTATAAAGAAAGTCTTAATACAAATTAGATAAATGAAAGAAATAATTCTTGATACAGAAACAACTGGTCTTTCAATAAAAGAAGGACATAGGATAGTTGAAATAGGATGCTTAGAGTTAGATAATTTAATTCCAACTAAGAACAAATTTCATTGTTATTTGAATCCAGAAAGAAAAGTCTCAGAAAAAGCTCTTGAAGTTCATGGTTATACTGACGAATTTTTATCTACTAAAAAAAAATTTACCAACATCGCTAACGATTTTCTAAATTTTATTAATGGTAAAAGATTGATAATTCATAACGCTGAATTTGATTTATCACATTTAAATAATGAATTGAAAATACTTGGCAAAAATTTAATTGAAAATGAAATCATTGACACATTATCCTTAGCACGAAATAAATTTCCTGGAGCTTCCATTAGTTTAGATGCTCTTTGTAAAAGGTTTAGAATAGATAATTCAAAAAGGGTCAAACATACAGCTTTAGTTGATTGTGAGCTATTAGCAAAAGTATATGTAAATTTAATTGACCAAAAAGAACCAACTCTAGATTTTTTAAGTCAAGATGCGGATGATAATAGATTTTCTTATGAAAAAGTTAAGTATTATAAAAAAGTTGTCAAACCAACTCAAATTGAACTTAAAAATCATAATGCATATTTAAAACGTGAATTAAAAAAGAATTTTTTTAATTAAATCTTTCATTAAATAATTTTTCAAAATCAACTTTTTTTTCTAATTTTACATCTGGGTGTCCAGAATTATTGACTAAGTTTAAAAAAGCAGTCTCTAATTTGGGGTATATTTTAGTTGGTACCTCACATAAAATTATTTTTTCTAAGTCTTTTTTTTCTTTTACATCATCGTCCACTCTAATTATTGACGCGTAAACAATCTCATAATAAGATTTTTTTTCATTAGCATCCTTGTCATGAAATTTTAGTGTTGTATTAACTTCAATAAGTTTATTTTTTAAGGCTTTAGAGGTTATATCTATATCCAAATGATATTTTGAAATATTTTCTTTTACAAATAAATAAGTTTCTACATCAGTAGTTTCACTTGATAAATCTTTAATATAATTTGCAAGAATTTTAAATTTTTCTGTCATCTTCATCTTTTATATCTTCATATTCACCTTCAATAAAAGGTTTTTCTTTTTTTGTCTCTGTTTTTTTCTTAACCTTGTTTGATATTTTTCCAAGAATAAGTTTTCTTGTTAAAGGAATAATTAATAAAAATCCGATAATGTCAGTTGCAAAGCCTGGAATTATTAATAAGAGGGCAGCGAATGCTATTGCTGCACCAGAAATTAATTCGTAAGCAGGTACTTGATTTTTAACTAATTGGGAAATTCCAGATTTTAAAGTATTTAATCCTTCATACCTTGCATAAAAAATTCCCAATATTGCTGTAATAAAAATTAATGAAATAGTGTTAAATGCTCCAATTTGGGAACCAATTTGTATAAATAGATAAATTTCAATTATTGGAACCAAAATAATAGTTAATATAACTGTGTTCATTTGTCTTTAATGTAATTGCTAGTTGAAATTAATCAACATAGTAATTAGATTAACCTCATGAATTATAGTTTTGAATATATTGATA
>MDTB01037796.1_pt1 | contig 12381 bp, 7 predicted proteins | sample 811161 | NCBI WGS metagenome assembly MDTB01 (sample SAMN05326650, study PRJNA326480) | marine metagenome | isolation source: seawater | place: Mediterranean Sea | collected 2009 | reverse complement strand
TTTGCAGAGCTCTTCATTATAAAGAATAACTTCAGCGTATTGCTCATCTGCAACAGCCTTAGAAATCTTTTCCATTAATTGATCAAGAATCACATTATAATCATTTTTCATTTTTTCACCTCATCTCCTATTTGGTTCCATGCGTCTGCTATTTCTTCAATAATAGGGATTGCATTTTTAACACCTTCTGGTTTTGCATTTTTTAAATCTGAAATTAATTGTTGCCTAGAATATTCATAAATTCTGAATAAGTTATTAGAAATGTCACCACCTTTTTCAAAGTCTAAACTTGATTGCAGTGAATAAATTATCGTCAATGACCTTGCAAAACTTGATGATCGAGTTTCTGAAGAGCTCATATCAATAAAAGATTGCTCAAAAAGCCTCATTGACTTAATCAGCTCGGTGAATAAAGTTTGTACAATTTCATGAGGATTAGTGACTTCAGCTAAACCTATATTTTCTGCTTTTTTATAAGCTTCAGAAGCTGCATTGTAGGCCATAATTTCAATTACCCTTTAATAAACTTGATATTTTTAAATATTTAAGTTAATTAGAAAAAATGGAAAATGTTGTATCCAATAATATTTCTAACTCAAATATTAGCCGAAATGTTAATATTAAGAATAATTTATCTCAAACTAACACCCAACTTCTAGGTTCAGGTGCAAATTTAATGCCAACTGAAAGACAAACTTCAATAGGTGTCTTTAGTCCTGGCGCAGTTACCAAATCAAATATGGAAATTAAAAGGTTTTCTATGCCAAGAATACTTCATCCTGAAGGCGCGCCATCTACAGTTACATCTGAGACTTTTCTATCTGCTAAATCGCTTTCTTCTCCAATGTACTCACATAATATTGCTCATACAAAATACGCGAGAGTGTCAGATTGGTTAAATGAGGAACCAAGGTTTACAAAAAAAATTAATATTATTGCTTAGTTAGGTCAAAAAGTTAGCGGTCTTGTCGATTTAAACAACAAGACCGCCATCGGAGATTGTTCCTAGCTATTTTTCGCTGACCTCTAGGAACTGATTAGTAATGTGCAATAGCCATGCCAATTTTGAAAAAGTTAAAAAAAAGTATTAATTTTAAAGGAAATAGTGTCTGTCCTCCCAACTTTGACAGTTGGGAGGACAAGAGGTCAGCGAAAAATAGTCTTATATATCTTAACGGTTAATTAAATTTAAATTTTAAAAAAAAATACCTAAAAAGGGAATATTTTTTATTTCTTTATAAAAAATACAATTTTATAACAAAAATTATGAAAATATTACTTCAGAAGTTTAAAAATAAAACATATCCTAATGAAATCTGAACTTTTTGACACCAGAATTCATACATACCACAAAAGATAACTTTATTAAAATATTATGAAAATATTACTTCAGAAGTTTAAAAATAAATATATCCTAATGAAATCTAAACTTTTTGACACCAGAATTCATACATACCAGAAAAGATAGCTTTATTAAAATTTTCAAGGTCGTGCCATAAATCTAGATTATAAATATCCGAATTTTCAGAAAACCTATTCTTAAAAATTTTTCTAATATTAGGGTCTTCAAATCCACAAAAAACTAAACCAAAATTTAATAAAATTTCCTTTATAGCTGGGATTGTAAAAGTATGTTCCTGGACATGAAATAATAAATCACGAACTTCACTTAAGCTAAAAAAGTCGGGAGATTCAATCAAATTTGAATGATGTTCTTTTTCTGAATTAATAATAATGTTGCGAAATGATTTGATGTCTGATCTATTAGCTGATAATTTCATATCTTTGATTTCTTTTTTATTTAAAAAGATGTGTTCTCGAGCTAACTGGCTGTATAAGCCAATTTTCATTATACCGCCTGGTTTTAGTAAAGAATTTAATGAACTCCATCCAGATATAGGGTCTTCTAAATGGTGAAGCACACCAGCGCTTTCTATGAGGTCAAAATCTGGAAATGTATTTTTTAAATCAAGTATATCTGCTTGATAGTATTCTATATTTTTAATGCCAAATTCTTCTGATTTACGCTTTGCGTATGCTAAACTATTTTTGCTTATATCAATTGCAGTCACTTGACTATTTTTGAACCTTGAAGCAGTTAATATGGAATGTTGTCCCGTACCACAGCCAGCAATGAGTATTCTTGGATTTGTTATATTTTTTAAATATTCATTTTTTGTTTTGAGTTCGGTCTTGTTGATAAACTCAATAATAGATAAAGGTCTATATTCTAATTCAGTGCTAAACCATCTTGGATATGGGTTGTTTTCATACTGATCCTTTACTTTTCGAGATATTTTATTTGATATTTTACTTAAGCATTTTATATTTTGTGCAATCTCTTTTTCTTTCTCTCTATCAAATATTTGTTGGCTAAAAATATTTGAAAGTTCTTTTGGAAATTCTAGGGTACTTGTATTTAGAATTTTGTTTAGTGATTGATAGCTTGCAAAGGATTGTAATTCAATTATGTCAGGAATTTTATTTTTAGCTAACTTTTTTTCAATATTTATTTTTAGTGTTTCAATATAATTATCTTCATCGTTTTTAGTATTATATATATATTCGTTTATAAAGCATTGAAATGCTAATGCTTCACAGAAAATATAAATATTTGATTTTTCCACTAAATTTTTAAAGTTATCAATATTTTTTAAAATGAGAAACCTTAATTCTTTTAATATACTTTCAAATTCTAAATCTTGAATAGGACAAGATTTCATTAGTTCTAATAATAACTCATTTTTTGAAATAATGTTTATAGCCTCATATAAATTTTTTGATAGACTTTTTGATTTGAATAACTTTATTAGCTTTTTGATATCCTTTTCATTTTTTAATAAACTTATTGCTGTTTTTGATATATCTATTGGGCGTGAAACTGTTTTTAATTTTAACAATTGGATAATTAACTCTGATAAACCGGAAAAATTCTTTTTAAACTCAAGTCCTTCTTTTAAAACTAAACTTAAATTATAGTAAGATTGTAAATTTGAAGGATCTATTTTTATTGCACTAATAAAATTTCTTATACATCCTTCTATACTGCCCTGTTCTTTTACAATAAAAGCTAAATTATTATATGCTTCGATATATCTAGGATTAATTTCTAAAGCATTTAGAAAACTTAATTCAGCATCTTTAAAATTCAACTTTTTTTCTTGAACGAGACCTAAGTTATTATGAGCTTCTGCAAAATCTTTTTGTGAATTGACAGCACTAGTAAAACAGATTTCTGCATCATCTAAATTACCTAATTCTTTTAAAAGAATGCCTTGATTGTTATGAGCTTCTGCATAATCTGGTTTTAATTTTATAGCATGTTGATAATTTTCTAAAGCCTCACTAAACCGGCCTACTTCTTTCAATGTTAAAGCAAAATTATTAAAACCTTCATAATCTTGAGGACTTAGTAAAATATTTTTTTGATGTGCTTCAATAGCTTTATCAAAATTGCCCATATTTCTAAAAACAGCTGATAATACTTTCCACGCAAAGGGATGAGATGGATATTTTTTTATCATTGATAAAGACAGTCTTTCTGCATCATTGTAATTTTGACTGTTAAACGCAAAAAGTATATTATTCATTCCAAATTCAGATGGTGAAGGCTTTTGAATTTTAGATATTATTTGTTCATTTAGATTATAAAGAATTTTTTTGGGAATGCCTTTTTGTCGTGCCTTTTTCAATGACTTTCTAGCTTTTTCAAGCTCATTATTTTTTATAAGAGTTTGTATGTAGCTTATCCAAAATTGTTCTATTTTTGGATTATTAATTATAGCATTTTTAAAATTAATAAGAGCTTCATCTATTTTTGAATAAACAAGTGAAATAATTCCAAGATTATAATATGCATCTGAATTATTTGGCTCTGATGAAAGAACAATTCGGTATAGTCTCGCAGCTTCTTGAAACTGACCATTGTTTTGTGCACTTATACCTTGGTCAAGTGTATTACTGACATTTAAAATCATCAATAGCCCTCAAAACTAGATATGAAAATATTTTGTAACATTGCAAATAGTATGCCTAGAAATATTTATATATTTTAATTAATGATAAACTTAAAATTTACTGGAAATTTATTGATAAAAGTTTTCACTATCAAGCCTATCTCTCATTCTATGAACACCATAAAATTTGCTATTGTTATAGCTTTCAGATGTAAATAAAGCCCAATAAATATCAGGATTAAGAGAACTTATACACTCAATTTGTCCAAGCCACCAAGATGGTGGTCTAACAGTAATATGAGCATTTTCACCATTGGGCAAAAGAGCTGCTGCATTATAACATGCAACATTTATTACTATGCATTTAGTTGCATATTTAAAAAGGTCATTTAATACCCAAGGAACGTCATTTATAAATACATGTTCGAGAACATCAAAGCATAATACAATGTCAGATTTGTATTTCTTTTTTTTATTTCTCGCTGGTTCAAAGCTTTGTATTTTTTGAAGACCTATGTAGTCTATAAACTTCACACCATTTGCTAATTTTGTTTTATTTAAGTTGCTTCCACCTGATCCATAATCAAGACCATTTTTTGCATCAAAAAATTCAACTATTTCTTTTAACTGGTCAGCAAATTTATGAGGCTCTGCATCTGAATAAACATTTTTGACAAAAGTGCCATCATCCCTGTTATAGCCATTTTCAGCCATCTGTTTATAGTAATTTATAAGCTCATTGTACTGATTTGATAGTTGAAACATAAATAATCCTTAAATTTTATATTATTAAGCAAAACTCATGCCCAAATTTTCATTTAAGTGATTATAAGGCTTTCTTATAATTGGCATCTCTTTTGCATTTAAAAGATATTATTTATATTCGTTAATAAAGTTAAACTTCTGAGATAAATTATGTCACAAAATGATGTCTTTAGTGCCCTAAATATTGGAAGTGGTATGAATACCACTGAACTCATTCAGAATTTATTAACTGCTGAGAGAGCACCTCAAGAGAAAAAGATAAATGATAAAATTGAAAAAAATGAAGTCTCGGTCTCAGCAATCGCAGAATTAAAGAAATCCATATCTGAGTCGTCAAAAACTATTGATGTTATGGAAGGCACCAATGTATTTGAAGGCTCAAGTACCAGTACTTCAATAACGTTAACTGTAACTGATCCCGCAACTGTAAAAGAGATGTCGAGTTCCGTAAGCGTTTCACAACTTGCAACATCGCAAACACTAGTCTTTGACGGTTTTGAATCAGCTACTGCTTTGGTTGGTGACGGTGATTTATTATTTCAAAGAGGAACTTGGAGTAACGGTGTATTTACTGCAGATACAAATTATCCTGAGAGAACAGTGAATATTTCTTCCTCTGCGTACAGTTTGACAGATATTCAAGATAAAATTAACAATGCTTCTCTTGGGGTCACAGCCAAAGTTGTAATGAAAGATAAATCTGATTACGCATTAGTACTTCGATCAAATACTGGACTTGCGAATTCTTTTAAAATCTCGGCTATAGAAGGTTCTAATTCAGGATTAAATAGTATCCAACACAAATCTCACACATCTAACACATCAAGTATTTCAAGTGCTGAAGGTGCTACAATTACTGCGTCCTCTGCACATGGATTTAAAATTGGGGACACTCTTAAGTATATTGCTAGTGGTACAGCATTAAATGGTCTAACTTCACTTAGTGAATATAAAATTGCATCAGTGCCATCAACTACCTCTTTTACTCTCAATGATAGCAATGGTAATTCTATAACTTATGGAGGAAGCGGTGGAAGTTCAACTGATGCATTTGTCAGAACAAATTCTGAGACTGCTTCAGGGCAGAATGCTTCTTTTACTATTGATGGTGTTACCATTTCACGAACAACAAATCAAATCACTGATGTTGTTGATGGTGCTACTTTAAGCTTATTAAACACAACCTCTTCAGCTGCATTTGTAAGCGTTTCCACATCAAAAGATAAAGTGCTTTCAGCATTAGAAAGTTTAGTCGAAGAGGTTAATAATTTAGCTTCTCAATTAACAGTTTTAACTGAAAGAGGTTTAAATGGTGGAGAAAGGGGAGCATTGGCAAGTGAAACTACTGTCCGAGCAATTTCAGATCGATTAAAAAAAATAACAACTGAACCAATCTTTGGATATGGAGAAAATCCAGTTTATTTGGCTAACCTCGGTGTTTCAACTACAAAAACAGGTGGGCTTAAAATAAATGAAAGAACGTTTGATCTCGCCTTTAAGGATGATCCGCAAGCTTTAACTGCTTTATTTTCAGATCGACTACATAGTTCATCATCATTGGTTTCTCCTTTTCTGACAGGATCAAATTACAAACCAGGCTACTACTTTCTTGATATTGGTACTCAAGCAACTTTAACTGGTTCTTCTCCCTCAACTGATATAACTAGTTCTAATTATTCTCCATCGAGTGGCAATCAAAGTTTTACAATGACTTTGAATGGCGTAGAATCAGGAACAATAGATATAACTGGAGGGCCATTTTCCACAACGTCATCTCTCGCCTCAGCTTTACAAAATGCAATAAATGCAGATAATAAACTCGCTGCAAAAGGTGAGACAGTTGCAGTTTCATTTGTAAATAATTCTTATAAAATCACATCGAACAAATACGGGTCAAAAAGTGAAATTGTCATCAACTCAATAGATAATGGTTTAAATAATTATCTCGGTCTTCAGGGTGGAACACATGTTGCCGGCACAGGTGACGATGTTGGTGCGTCTTTATCAGGTTCTTCACTTGAACAAACTTCTACTGGTTTCAGAACATTATCAGGTGATGCTTTTGGCTTAAGTTTAGGAGTTTTATCACCTGGTAGCGATGCATATATTTCTATAGGTAATAGTTATGTTTCAACTTTAAGAAATTATTTTGACAGTTTGCTTGCATCAACGGGTGCTTTAACTACAAGGACAAACTCTCTAAATCAAGAATTGTCTGATTACAGTATTGAACTTGAGGAGTTAGACATTTCTATAGAGAAATCACGTGAAAGATATAAAAAGCAATACGGTGCAATGGAATCAATAGTAAATAGCTTCAAATCTACAGGTGAGTTTTTAGATAGTTATATGGAAGCTCAAAACAAAGATTAATAATGATTTTAAAAGAAAACCTAAAAATTGATCTTTTAAAAACCTTTGAGGCACAGAATTATAAACTAGCAGAAACAAAAGCACAAAGTCTGGTAAGAAATGGTTTTACTGATCCATGGTTATGCAATATTCTTGCAGTAATTTTTGCTAAACAAAAAAAGTACTCTTTTGCTGCAAGATATTTCAAAATCTTAACAGATTTATTCCCAAACGAATTCGAAAGTTTTTTTAATTTAGGAAATTTATATCGAGACACAAAAGATATAAGTAAATCCAAGGAATACTATTCTCTGGCTCTTGAGAAAAATCCTTTGCATTTAGAAACTTGTTTTGAATTGGCTAAAATATTTTTTAAAGAAAAAAAATTTGACAAAGCACTTAACTTAGCAAGGAGAGCAGCAAAGTTAAATCCTAACTTATTTGAAGTTCATGACTTAATTGGTCAAATTTTATTTTCCACAGGAAGGTTCAATGAATCAAAAAAAAGATATGAGTATCTTTTAAAACACTCTGATAAAAAGCTAAGAGATAAAATTCAAGTAAATATATCATCAAATAACATAGAATTAGGACTTATAAAACAAGCAAAAGACCTTCTAAAACAAACAGAATCTAATATGGGCTATTATAATTTATCTTTAATTAATATTAAGGCAGGTAATCTAGCAGAAGGATGGAAAAATTTTGATCATGGAATTTTAAATGGCGCAAGAATAGTAAGGGATATTGATTATATTTCAGCTAAAATGAAATTGTGGCATCCAGAAGAAAATTTCAAATCAGTTCTCATACTAGGAGAGCAGGGAATAGGTGATGAAATTATGTATTCTTCTATTATCAACGAGCTTTCAGCAAAAGAAATAAAAGTTGGTCTTATTATGGATAAAAGACTTAAAAGAATTTTCTTTCGATCCTTTGATGGTGTTGAATTTATAGAGAATAAGGAAGATGCTGTTAAAAAAGGATATAAATCATTTATACCAATTGCTTCACTGTGTAAGTTTTTTAGAAATAATTTAAATGATTTTAGTAAATACAGTTTTCACTTGAAACCTGACAAAAAAATTATACAGAAACTAAATGCCTTTTACAAATCTCAAAAACCAAAAATAGGCCTTTCATGGCATACTGAAAGTCAATCTCATGGTCCCCAGAGAAACATTAAGCTCTGTGCTTTCAATGATTTTTTTAAAAATAAAAATATAGATTTCATAAACCTCCAGTATGGAGATCATAATAAAGAAATTAAAAGACTTAGTACAAAACTAAAAAGAAATATTTTTCTAAATGATTGGATTGATAACAAAAATGATTTAGATGGTTTAAGTGCAAAAATTGAAGCTTGTGATATTGTGATATCTATTGATAACTCTACACTTCATTTAGCAGGCTCATTAAATAAAGATACTATTGGTCTAATTCCAAAAGTAAGTGACTGGCGATGGATGAACAATACTCAAGAAACGCCTTGGTATAAAACTGTTAGCTTATTTAGGAGTGATGGGAATTGGGAAAAGGTTATTTTAAGAGCGTATAATTATAGTATAAATAAATTAAACCTCTAATTTACTTGTTTAAGTTTGACTTTTCAATTGCATCGCAAACCAGGTCAACAACACCATTCCAGTCATTTTCTTTTTCTTGTCTTATCAAAGTTGTATTATTATACCATAACGCCGATGTGATTTCTTCCATCCATCTAAAATCAGCAGAGTAGGGAAGTAATACCCATGTAGGATGTCCTAAAGATGCCGATAGATGGGCAGTGCTGTTATCAATTGAAATTATTAAATCACATTCTTTAATTATTGAAGCTAATGAATTAATGTCTTTAGTAATATCTGTAAATGGTACTTTAAGTATTTCTTTACCACTTAAAAGTTTTACTTCTTTTATTTGTTTCAAAACATTTCCGTATTGAATATTAATAAAATTTACATTTTTACATTTAACTATTTGAGATAATTGATCAGTATCTAAACTCCTATTTAAGCCATTCTCTGCTGAAAATGAATGCCAGGAAATACCAATTTTAAATCCACTAATTTTATTAAAGAAATCATTAATATAAGGGTTTTCTGTATTGGCTACTATATAGTTTGTAAAATGAGTGTTAGTAAAGTCATCAGTATGAGTTCTAAAGAATTTGCATAAACTTGCCAGGCTAATGTATTTTTCATAGTCTTCAATGGGAACAATATCATCTTCTCCGTAAACTGTAATTTCTGGGTAAGTGTTTTTAAAGATTTGCTTTAATCTTGCATCAACTTTGATAATTACATCTGGCTTTTCTTTTAATAAATCTTTTAACACAGTACCAAAATTTAACTGGTCACCTAGTCCTTGTTCACCATAAACTAATAAATTACCCTTAAATGGTTTTCCATCCCAAAGTGTTTTTGTCTCATTATAATAACCATTAAAAGGTTTTCTTATATTGTTTTTCAAGCCGTATTCATACATCTTCCATCCAAGATTAAATCTACCATGTCTTATATGAATTTTTGACTGGAGAAAGGCTGCTTCTGGATTTTTTGGGTCTAATTTTTCAAGTTTTTTGTATGTTTTAATTGCTTCAGGAAACATTCTTAAGTCTTTATAACAATTTCCTAAAAACTTTACTGCGAGTTTGTTTCTTGGAGTAATTTTTAAGCACTCTTTATATGCTTTTGCAGCGCCTTTGTAATCATTGCATTGTGTTAATGCAACACCAAGATTAAAATGATAGTCACTATTTTTTTCATCTAATTTAATTGCATCTCCAAACATTTTAACTGCTTCATCGTAATTACCTTTTTTTAGAAGAGCATTGCCAATGTTTGAGTATGCATGAGAATAATTCTCATCGTAATCTAAGGATTGGAAAAAGCATGTGATTGCATTTTCATAATCATCTTTTTCAAGAAATTTCAATCCTTTGTGATTATAAGTGTCAGCCAGGCTATTTAAAGAAAATAAATTTTTGGAACTTTGTAGTGAATTTGGAGGGAGTTTTTTATCCATTTGCGAAATTTAGCAGACCTTAAATAAATTAAGATCTGCCATAACTTTAACTAATTATTATCTTAACAGAGTTAAGATTGTTTGCATTGACTGATTAGCTTGACCGAGCATAGCTGTAGCTGCTTGCTGAAGAATTTGATTTTTTGCAAGTGATGCTGTTTCAGCTGCCATGTCTGCATCCTCAATTCTACCGCGTGCTGATTTTGTTCCTACAATCACATTTGATAAATTATCAATTGTATGCTGCATTCTATTCATTGTTGCACCAAGGTCACCACGTTCGGCGTCAATTCTTTTAATTGCTCCGTCAAGAGCAGTTAGAAACTTATGAGATTTTTCTACAGTTAAAACATCAAGATCAGAAACTTTGTTCAGGTTTGCTGCAGGTGGTGCTGCTCTGAATAGTGAGTCTTGCACTGCTGGAACAACAGTGAATGTGTAAGCAGATTCAAACTGAACTTCACCAGTTAATCTTAATGAATTTTCATTGGGAATTACTTTTGCAAAAGTACCAACAGTAGCGCCACCACCATAAGTAGCGGTAGTACCATCAACATTTTCTAGATCAAATGTATTTGCATCTGCGACTGTCCTTACTTTGTAGTATTTTCCATCTTCTAATCCAGTAATTAATGCAGCTGCACCCTTAGTATACTTTACAATGTCTCCAACTTGTAATCTGTGATTAGCGTCAGTAATGTCAGCATGGGCAGCATTTGTAGCAACATTTGTTGCAACAGCGTTAAGACCTGAAGCATGAAACTCAATGTCCTTGTCCATTAATTTTACTTTTCCACCTTTTACCTTTAAATCTCTATCTAGAGGTTGAAGGTTGAGAGTTTTTTCTAATTTAGTAAATTCAAGTATGCCATTATTGTCAGTTGTAATATCTACAGTTGTTCCATCTGGAGCGCCTGTGGCTAGTGTAAAAGTTGTAGGTGTTGGAGCTGTTTTAACGAAATATGTTGTTTCCATATCAATACCAACAATATCTGTCTCACCATGAACCTGTGTCATTTTTACCATGTCACCAACCTGAAAACCATGGTCTGCACTTGTGGTAATAGTATCATTAGTATGAGCAGCAGTTGCGGCAACTAATGCTTGAGTTAGAGTTGTGCCAGTGTCAGTTGGCATATCAACATTGTCGATCACGACATCGTATCCATCTGGTGATTTTATATCAATGTAACTTTTGTCTGAAGACAATTTTGCGTAAATACCTGTAGTTCCAGTAAAGCCATTAATTTTATCTCTAAGATCAGAAAGATCTGCAGAGTGAACTTCATCACCTGTACCAAATCCTATTGTTGCTGAAATTTTTACCGGGGAATCTGTGTTCATACCGTATAAATCAAATGCCAGTACATTTTTGTCATCGGTGTTATTACTTGGGGATACTGTTAACCTTGCATTTGTTACTGCTGATGCGCGAACGCCAGTGAGTGAATCCTGAACTGATACTGCATTTGCAATTTCAAGAGCTGTCATCCCAGTTCTTAATTGAACCTCTGATGATCCTACATGACCGTGAACCATAATATCTTCTGTCTTTAATACTTCTGATGCTGGTGCTGCTTGTTCAGCACCCCCATTAATAGTGTAGGAGGCTTTTGATAAACCTACAGTTGGAGCAGCTGAAATACTTTGTAAATGAAATTTAGCATTTGACGGTGTTCCAAAAACAGTAATGGCACCGTATTTTACAGCTGATCCATCTAAGTTTGTAAGAGTAAATGAATCTGAGTCAACAACTGTTACTTTATAGCTTCTTCCGTCTTCAAGGCCAGGTATCGGAACACTGCTTGCAGCAGGACCTTGCTCGTAGGTTACGATATCACCAGTTTCAAATAAATGATCTGCTGCGGTGTCTATTTGAGCTGCGGCTGCATAATTTGCCATTCCATTTGTTTTAAGAGTAGCTGTATTTTCCTGTTCAGTTGTAATTGTCCACATGCCAAGATCATCTGGTTTCACAGACTCAATACTAAGTGAATGCGTATGACCAGGACTTTCGTCATAGCCAATAGCAAATGTAGTATCTTGAAAATTTCCATTTAATAACTTGACGTCATTGAATTTTGTAGACTCAGCAATTCTTAGTAATTCTGTTTTCAATGCAACTACTTCGGCGTTTAGTGCAACTCTATTCGCGCCACTGTATGTTCCATTAGCAGACTGTACGGCAATTTCCCTCAGTCTGTGTAAAATTTCTGTTGTTTCATCGAGTGCGCCTTCTGCGACCTGTGCCATAGAAATAGCATCTCCAGCATTTCTTATAGCT
>MDTB01206357.1_pt1 | contig 12382 bp, 14 predicted proteins | sample 811161 | NCBI WGS metagenome assembly MDTB01 (sample SAMN05326650, study PRJNA326480) | marine metagenome | isolation source: seawater | place: Mediterranean Sea | collected 2009 | reverse complement strand
CATTTAATGTCAAAGGTGGAAGATGCGAAGCATGTGAAGGTGATGGAGTAATAACCTATGAGATGCACTTTTTGCCAGATGTTTATATTCAATGCGATGAATGTAAAGGAACTCGATACAACAGAGAAACACTAGAAATCAAGTTTAAAGATAAAAGTATAGCTGATGTTTTAAATATGTCAGTAGATGAGGGTTGTGAATACTTTCAAAATATTTCAAATATTAAAACAAAATTACTAACTCTTAAAAAAGTTGGTTTAGGATATATAAAAATTGGACAACAAGCTACAACTCTATCTGGTGGGGAAGCTCAAAGGATTAAATTAGCTAAAGAACTTTCAAAAAGATCAACTGGAAGAACAATGTATATTTTAGATGAACCAACTACTGGTTTACACCAACATGACATTAAAAAACTTTTAGAAATCTTACATACATTTGTATCATTAGGAAATACTGTTGTTGTAATTGAACATAACTTGGATGTTATAAAAACTGCAGATTATATTGTAGATATGGGTCCTGAGGGAGGTGTTAAGGGTGGTAATATAATTGCCGAGGGTAAACCAGAAGAAATATGCAATATAAAAGCTAGTTATACTGGACAATTTTTAAGACCTTTACTTGACAATAAATACAAAAAAACAGCTTAATATTGTCTTAATATAGTGTATAAAATATATGAATCATGAGTAATTTACTTTCTTCACTATCAAAAACAATTCATGCATCTTTAGGGATAGCAATAATTCTTTTTCTATTTTTATTTTTTAACAATGGGGGTTTTGAATTTGATAGGCTTTTTTGGAGTTGGTTTTTTAGGTTTATACATGTAATTGTTGCTATAATGTGGATTGGTTTATTATGGTATTTCAACTTTGTCCAAATACCAAACATGCCAAAAATTCCTGATGATCAAAAACCTGCAATTGGCAAAGTGATTGCTCCTGCTGCGCTATTCTATTTTAGATGGGCTGCTTTTGCTACGATTGTATCAGGATTGATTTTAGCTTGGATTAATGGATATCTTCATGATGCTATGACTCTAGGATTAGCTTCAGGAGGAGGTAAAAATACTGCAATTGGCATTGGAATGTGGCTAGGTTTATATATGGCTTTCAATGTATGGTTTATAATTTGGCCTAACCAAAAAAAAGCTCTAGGGATTATTGATTGTGAACCAGAAATTAAAGCAAAATCTGCTAGAACAGCTATGTTATTTTCAAGAACAAATACACTACTATCACTACCTATGCTGCTTTCTATGGTTGCAGCTCAAAATTTATATTAATCTTTATCTTCTTTAACTATTGTTTTTTGTGAAACTCTAAAAAAAACTAATATAGGATTAGCTATATATATTGAAGAATAAGTTCCAAATACAACACCTAAAATCATTGCCAACGAAAATCCTTTTAAAATTTCACCGCCAAAAAGATATATTGAAAACAAAGCTAATAATGTTGTAATAGATGTAATTATTGTTCTTGATAATGTTTCATTTATTGAGATATTAGTAATTTCAAATATTTTGGTATCACCTAATTTTTTTAAATTTTCTCTAACTCTGTCGTAGATCACAACCGTATCATTCATTGAATAACCAACAATTGTTAAAACTGCAGCTACGATAGAAAGATTAATTTCTAGACTAAAGAGTGAAAAGATACCGAGGGTAATTATTACATCATGAAATAAAGCTATAATTGCACCAACACTGAACTGCCACTCGAATCTGATCCAAATGTAAAAAAGCATTGCGGTTAATGCTAAAGCAATAGCAATAATTCCTGATTTTAATAGTTCTGCGCTAACTTTAGGACCAACATTTTCTACTCTTCGAAAATCAAAAGTATTTCCGATTGATAGGATTAAATCATTTTTAACTTCATTAATAAAATTATTATTATCATTTCTTTTCTTTTCAATTTTTATTAAATAATCATTTTCCTTACCAAATTTTTTAACACTTATGTCGCCTAGATTCATATTTAAAAAAGAATTTCTGAGTTTAGTAATTGTTATTTGTTGATCGTTAGATCTTAATTCAATTAATGTTCCTCCTTTAAAATCAACTCCATAATTAAGACCTTTAAAAATTAATAAAAATAATGAAATTACTATTAATAAAACAGAAATATAATTAAAATTTTTGTAAAATTTATTAAATTGAATATTATATTTCATTATATCAAATTTTCTTTGTCACGATTTTTAGAAACGTATATTGATGTTAAGAGTCTTGCTATAAAATATACTGAAAATAAAGTGGTAAAAATACCAACACCTAAGGTCACAGAAAATCCTTTAATTGGGCCTGAGCCCATAAAAAACAAAATAATAGCTGCTATCAATGTTGTTATATTTGCATCTAAAACTGCTGTTTTTGACCTTTCATATCCGCTATCAAATGCAACAATTTTATTTTTTTCAAATTTTGATTCTTCTTTAATTCGTTCAAAAATTAAAACATTGGCATCTACAGCCATACCAACAGTTAATATTATTCCAGCAATTCCAGGTAAAGTTAAAGTTGCCTCAAATATTGTTAATATACCTATTAAAAAAAATAGATTCATAATTAATGCTGTATTAGCAATTAAGCCAAAAAATTTGTATTTAATGAACATAAATACAATTACTAATATAAATCCTATAACTAATGCTATCATACCAGCATTGATAGAGTCCTGACCTAAATCTGGTCCAACAGTACGCTCTTCGATTATATTTAGTGGAGCTGGTAGAGCTCCGGATCTTAACAATAAAGCTAAATCAGTAGCAGATTGAAACGTAAAGTTACCACTTATTTGACCATTACCTCCAACAATTGCACTTCTTACAACAGGGGCACTTACTATTTTACCATCTAATACTATAGCTAATCTTTTTCCAACACCATTAGTGGTTGCTTTGCCGAATCTTTTTGCCCCTACTCTATCTAAAGTAAAAGTTACGATAGTTTCATTAGTTTGTGTATCCATTCTTGGTTGAGCATCAAGTAAATTATCACCACTTAAAATTATTCTTTTACTTACTACAACTTCTTCAGATCCATCTTCAAAGAAAATTTTTTCTGTACCAAAAGTTTCTTCAGATTTTTGTGTTACAAACCTAAAAGTTAAATTAGCAGTTTTACCTAAAAGATTTTTAATTCTCATCGGATCGTCAAGTCCTGGAAGTTCAACAAGTATTCTATCAGAGCCTCTTTTTAATATATTTGGTTCATTAGTACCAACTTCGTCAATTCTTCGTCTAACAATTTCTAATGCTTGATCTAAGGAAGATTTTTTAATTTCAATTAAACCATATTTAGATAATTTTAACTCAAATTTATTATCTATAATTTCTAAATCATATTGATGTGCTTTATATTGTGGATAATATGGATTTAAATTACTTTCTTTATCTTCGAATAAATTTTTTATAATATTAACTTGTGATGATGAGGTTTCAAATCTAATTAATTTATTATCTAATAATAAATTTTTATACCTAATATTATTAGTTTTAAAATATTTTCGTAAAATTGAAACATTGTTTTGTAGTTTTTGAGAAATGACTGGTTCATTATCAATTTCTAGAAGGAGGTAAGAGCCTCCTTGTAAATCTAAACCAAGGTTTATTTTTTTGCTAAAAAAATCATCATCGAATTTAATAAAATTTGATAAAGCTAAGTAAAAGAAAATCAGCGCAAAAAGGCTAATAAAAAAAATTCTTAATTTAGAAAAATATAACACTGATTATAAAATGTTATTTTTTTGTTTCTGGCGTACTTATCAGTCCTTGTATTCCAGTAGATTTGATAATTTCAACATTTACATTTTCCGAAATGTTTATTTCTGCTTTATCATTTTCCATTATTCTCTCTACTGTACCTACTATCCCACCAGAAGTTATAATTTTATCTCCTCTTTTTAGTCCTTCGACCATAAGTTTGTGTTCTTTAACTTTTTTTTGTTGAGGACGTATTAAAAAAAAATAAAAAATTACAAATATAAGTATTAACGGTATGAATTGGCCTATTCCTGAATTTGACATATTACTCCTTATTTTAAGGGATTATTTATACTATCTATAATGCTAAAACAACTCTAAATCTTATCAATTTTATTAAGATTACCCATGTATGGCTTTAGAACTTCTGGTATTAAAATTGAACCATCAGATTGTTGATAATTTTCTAATATTGCTATTAAAGTTCGTCCAATAGCAAGTCCGCTTCCATTTAAAGTTCCTACAAATATATTTTCATTTTTTTCATTTCTATATCTAGCCTTCATCCTCCTTGCTTGAAATGATCCACATGAAGAACAGCTTGATATTTCTCTATATTTGTTTTCAGAAGGTAGCCAAACCTCTAAATCAAAAGTTTTTTCTGCGCTAAATCCCATATCTCCTGTACATAAAACTATTTTTCTATAGGGAAGTCTTAATAAGTCTAAAATTTTAGTAGCACATTTAGTCATTCTTTCTAATTCATCAGAACAATGATCTGACTCAACAATACTAACTAACTCAACTTTATAAAATTGGTGTTGCCTTATCATTCCTTTGGTATCTTTTCCATAGCTACCAGCTTCTTTTCTAAAACAAGGGGTTGAAGCAACAAATCTTAAAGGTAAATCTTGCTTATTAAAAATTTTATTCTTAGCCATATTTGTCAATATAACCTCAGCTGTAGGTATTAAAAATTTCCTATCATTTTTCTCATCTAATTTGATTTCAAATTGATCATTTTCAAATTTTGGAAGTTGACCAGTTCCAAACATTGAATTATCTGTTGCTATTAAAGGAGGTGAAATTTCTTCATATCCATTAAGATTTATATGTGTATCAAGCATAAAATTAGATAAAGCTCTTTCTAGTAATGCTAATTTATCTTTTACAAACACAAATCTAGTTCCACTAGTTTTAGTAGCAAGATCAAAATCTAACATACCCAAAGCTTCGCCTAAGTCATAATGAGACTTAGGTTTGAAATTTAATTTTTTAATTTCACCTTTTTTTTCTATTTCAATATTAGAATTTTCATCTTTGCCTATAGGAACATCTTTCATTGGTAAATTTGGTAATAAAGATAAAATTGAATCAAGTTCATCTTTTATTTTAGATTGATCATTACTCAATTTTTCTATTTTTTTTGATATTTCTTTTGATTTTTCAAATAAAGTTTGATCCTTTGTTTTGGAAATATCTTTTTTTTCTTTTTCTAGATTTTCTTTTTCTTGAATTATGTTTCTGTTAGTTTCATCTATTTTTAAAAGATTATCTACATCTGTCTTAATAAATCTTTTTTTAAAACCATCTTTGAAAATCTCAATATTTTTTCTTATGTCCTTAATATTGTGCATTTATTTTAGTTTTTTTTTCAATAATACTTACAGAAAATATAGATAATTCATATAAAATTAATAATGGTATTGCTAAACCAATTTGTGTTATCGGGTCAGGTGGTGTTAAAAGTGCAGCTGCTGCAAAAATAATTACAACTACATATTTTCTTCTTTCTTTAAGAAATCTAGAGTCAACAATGCCTATTCTTGCTAGCAAACTTAAAATAACTGGCAATTGAAAACTTAAACCGAATGCAAAAATTAATTTCATTACTAAAGAAAGGTATTCATTAACTTTGGCTTCTAATTGAATAGGTAAATTTGTAGTTAATCCAGAACTTTCAAATGATAAAAAAAACTTTATAGCTAAAGGCATAATTAAATAATAAACTAACATTCCTCCTAAGAAAAATAATAATGGTGTTAATATTAGATATGGTAAAATAGCATTTTTTTCATGCTTGTATAAACCAGGTGCTATAAATTTCCATATTTGAATTAATATGTATGGGCAAGTGATAAAAAATGCTGAAAAAAATGAAACTTTTAAATAAGTTAGAAATGTTTCTTGAAGTGCTGTAAATATTAATCTTCTTTCTATACCATCATTTTTTACAGCGTTTGCATAAGGATCTACAAGAAAACCATAAAGATATTCAGCAAAAAAATAGCAAAAAATAAAAAAAATTGTTAGAAAAATAAAAGAATGAATAAGTCTTTTTCTTAGTTCAGTTAAATGACTTACAAATCCTACATCAGTTTCTTGTTTAGTCATTCTTGCTCGTTTCTTTTGTTTTATTCTCTATCTTTTCGTCATTAATTTCAGAAACATCTAATTCAGAAACTTCTTTTTGTATATCGCCTATGTATCTTTTGATAGAACCTATCCAACTACCAACTTTTTTTAACATCACAGGAAAATCTTTTGGTCCAATGACTATTATTGCTATCGCTACTATTATTAAAATCTCAAACCAGCCAATTGTAGGCATGTGTTTTATTCTTTGTTATTCGAGTCTTGGTTATTTTCAGAAATATTTTTTGGTTCACTATCTTCTGTAACGTCAGATGCCATTCCTTTTTTAAAGCTCTTTATACCTTTAGCTACATCTCCCATTAAGCTCGAAATTTTTCCTCTGCCAAATAAGAGAACAACTAAAATAACTACAATTGCAATTTGCCAAAAACCTATGCTCATAAAATATTTATATACTTTTTATGTTAAATTTAAAAGTGTCTTTTTAGTCATCTGCATCATTTTTTAAGGTGCTACTTAACATTTCATCAATGTTTGAATAAATATCCTCTTTTTTTTCATCCTGTTTTTCCTTGTAGAATTTACCAGTACCAAAAATTGCTGCATCCAAATTAGAACTATCAATTAATCCAGCAGAACCAAGTTCATCGACTGTGGGAAGATCAGATAATTTTTGTAAACTAAAATGACTAAGAAAATCATCCGTAGTTACATATTGAATAGGTTTTCCAGGAACATCCTTGCGTCCTTGAGGTTTTACCCAATTTAGTTCCATTAATATTTCCAATGTATTAGTTCCAAAAGCTACACCTCTTATCTCTTCTATTTCAGCTCTCGTTACTGGTTGATGATAAACAATAATGGCTAAAGTTTCTATTGCAGCTTTAGATAATTTTTTTTGTATAGTTTTTTGTTGTGACATTAGGTTTGATAAATTTTCTGCTGTTCTAAAAGACCATTTTTTTGAAATACAAACTAAGTTAATCCCTCTTTTCGCATAAATAAGTTTTAATTTTTCTAAAGTTTTTTCAACATTTATTTTCTTTGATAATTTGGATTCAATAGTATCTATATCCAACGGTTCTGCAGCTGAAAAAATTAAAGCTTCTAATTCTCTTTCTCCTTCACTAACATTTGATGGGAAATTAACTATGTTATTCTTATTTATTTTTTTTGATTTATTCATTTGTTTGTTTAATATAAATTTTATCAAATAATTTTTCTTGTTTAATTTTTAAATTTCCTTCTTTTACTAATTCTAAAGATCCAGCAAATATTCCAGCCTTGCCTGTTCTTATATTATTTTCACCTTTTTTAAAATTTATTGGAATTAATTCATTAATATTCTTCCAATTGATCAATTCACCAAAAAATTCTCTTATTCTCTTAATTCCATCTTCTGCTGAAAATACTGGTAGCCTTGGAATATTTATTTTTTGGAAATCTTTAGTCATAATTATTGATGAATAAGCTTTTAAAAGTTCATATAATGTTAGTGAATATTCAGCACTATAAATAGATCTAATGTTCCCTTTCGCCCCTCTCATAAAAACATCTTTACCTAACCTTTTTCTTTTTAGCATTTGGTCTGATAAAAGTCTGATTAATTCTAACTTCTTTAGTTGCATTTTTAACTTTTCAGCTACCTCTAAAATTTTAAATTCTTCTTCTTGAGTATCAGGTAATAATAATTTGGATTTGAGATAAGTTAGCCATGTTGCCATTAATAGATATTCTGAGGCTATCTCAAGATTTATTTTTTTTTGATTAGTTATAAATTCAAGAAACTGATCAGCTAATAAAGTTATCGATATTTCTTCTAAATTAACTTTTTGAGATTTAGCTAAATCTAGAAGAGTATCTAAAGGACCTTTAAAATTTGTTAAATTTACTTTAAATTGATTAGAATCATTATCTTGCATAATTAATATTAGCCTAAAATTCTATAAAATTGTGATGTTTTTTTAATTATAAAATTATCGACTTTAGGGGAATTTTTACCAACAACAATCATTTCTGACATGTTGCCATTACAATGAAGAACTAAATTACATCCAGCTTTAAATGATTTAACTACATTTTCTTTAATACTAAAATTTAATCCTTTCATTGAAATATCATCAGATAAAATTAAATTTCTAAAACCAATTTTTTTTCTAATTAATTTTATCATTATTTTTGAATGTGTTGCAGTATAATTTGGATCAATGTCTTTATAAATAATATGAGCTGTCATAGCTAAAAGAGAATCTTTACTTTTAAAAGCAAGGAAATCTTTTTTAATAAGTTTTTGAAAATTTTCTTTTACTATGGGAGTTTTTTTATGACTATCTGCTCTAGCTAAACCATGTCCAGGAATATGTTTAATACAAGTTCCAATATTTTTTTTGTGATAAGCTTTGATACAATAATTTCCAATTTTGCTCACTATTTTAGGGCTGGATCCAAAAGATCTTGTGCCTATTACATCATGAGATTGATGATATCTTAAATCTAGTACTGGTACTGTATTAACATTTACTCCAATTATCTTTAAAAGATAAGAGGTTTGGTTAATAAATATTTGGTAATAATTATCAAATTGTTTAATGTTTCTTTTATATAATTTACCAAAAAATTCACTTGTAAAAAAAGACATATCAATAATATTTGATAATCTATTTACTTTACCTCCTTCTTGATCAATCATGATGGGATAATTAGAATCTTTAAAAATTTTTCTAATTTGATTTGTTAATAATTTGGTTTGATTTATTGTTTTAATATTCCTTTTAAATAGTATTATTCCCCAAGGTTTGTATTTTTTTAAAAATTTAACTTCATCTGCTCTTAATGAAGTTGATTTTAAACCAATTATAAAAGCATTTCTACTTTTCATTATCATCTAATAATTTCCAAAAATAGTATTTTTTTTTCTTAGGATTATTTTCATCATCAACATACTCAATTATCTTATTAGTATCATTTTTTAGATAAGGTAATTTTTTTACGTAATTAATTATCTTTTTATCAAAAAGATTTATAGACCTATATCTATCTCTTTTATAGTTTTCTGAAAAATAATGTTTAGATATAAAAAAAAAAAATAAAAAAATTACGATTATAAAGGTTAAAAACTTTAATTCTTTAATCATTACATTTTTTCTGGTGTATCAACACCTACAATTGTCATTCCAGATTTTATAACATTTGAAATAGCTTTTAAAAAAACTAATTTATCATCTGAAACTTTTTTTTGTTCATTTATAAATCTTTTATCAATATTTACTTTACCCATATTCCAATATGAATGAAAAACAGAAGCTAATTCATATAAATAAACTGGAATTCTGTGTGGTTCTAATTTCTTACTCGAAACTTCTATACATTTAGGCCATTCTGAAATTTTTTTTAAAATTTTAATTTCATCTGGTCCATAATTAAAATCAAAACTATCAATTTTATATTCTTTTGTAATTTCTTTATCTATATGTCTAAAAACTGAAGAAATTCTTGCGTAACAATATTGAACATAATAAAGTGGGTTCTCTTTAGATTTTTCTTTAACTTTTGTAAAATCAAAATCAAGTTCAACATCACTACTTCTGCTTAACATGATAAATCTTGTGGCATCTTTACCAACTTCGTTAATCAAGTCTTCTAAAGTTATGTAATCACCTTTCCTTTTTGACATTTTGAAAGGTTTTCCATCTTTTATTAGTTTAACTAATTGACTAACTTTACAAATTAATTTTTCTTTTGAGCCAGATAAAGCTTCAACGGATGATGAAATTCTTTTAATATATCCAGCATGGTCAGCTCCTAATATATTTATCAAGTGATCAAATTTTCTGTCTAATTTATTTTTATGATAAGCAACATCGCTGGCAAAATAAGTCCAAGATCCATCAGATTTTTGTAAGGGCCGATCTTTATCATCATCAAAATCTGTTGATTTAAAAAGTAACTGTTTCCGTTCAACCCAATTATCATTATTCTCACCTGCTGGTGCCTTAATTTTTCCTGAGTAAAGGAATTTATTTTTTCTAAGATGCTCAACAACTTTTTCTACCTCTTTATTTAAAACTAATTTTTTTTCACTGACAAAATTATCATGATTAATACCAAGTATATTAAGGTTTTTTTTAATTAATCTAATAGCTTCATTAATTGATAAAATAGTTAATTTTTCTGAAATTTTTTCAAAATTTTGAAAATCATTTTCTTTACTCGAATTAATTATATTATTGGCAAAATCAATTAGATAATCACCAGGATATAAGTCTTCATTATCAGAAGGAAAAGGTTCCTTAAAAAGGATCTCTCTTATTCTATAGTGTACAGATTTAGTGAAATTTATAATTTGATTGCCATAGTCATTTACATAATATTCTTTGGTAACTTTATGTTTATTAAACAATAAAACATTAGCAATAACATCACCCAATATAGCTCCTCTACAATGACCAACATGTAAAGGACCTGTGGGGTTAGCTGAGACAAATTCTACTAAATAATTTTTTTTTATTTCTTTTGTTTTAATTCCAAAAGTTTTAAAGTTTTTTGTTATCTCTTTGATAAAATTATTCCAAAAAATTGGTTTAAATTTGATATTTATAAATCCAGGTTTAATTATTGATATCTCCTCTATTAAGTTGTCATCTTTTTTAATTGCATCGGCTAAAATCTTAGCAAGATCTGTTGGGGATTTTTTATTAATTTTAGCTAAAACCATTGCAACATTCGTAGAAATGTCACTATCAAATTTTAAAGGAGGTATTTCAGTATTAATTCCATCTAAATTATCTGGTAAAATTAAATTATCATTTTTAGATAACTCTAAGAGAATTTTTTTTATCTTATCAAGATATTGATCAAATATATTCATTTAGAATTATTATAAAGTTTAATTGCATATCGATCAGTCATTCCAGATATGAAATCTGAAATTGCTCTATGTTCATCTGTGTTGAGCTGTTCTTTTGAAATAAATTTTGTTGGATTTTTTTTTATTTTATTAAATAATTTCTTAATAATCAATTTACCTTTATTATTTTTTGATAATACATTTTTATTATAATACATTTTTAATTTTAAAAAATATCTTATTTCATTTACAGAGTTTTTAACATTACTAGAAAAATCAACAATTAAAAAATTTGCTTTGCTAATTTCTTTGTATGATTTAATCTTATTAACAATTAAACTTTTCTTAGTATTGTTTATTAAATCTTTAATCATTAAATCTATAGAGTCCCTTATAATTTGATAAGTTGCAATTTTATAATTTTGTTTATTAATTTTTTGTTTATATTTGTTATAAATATCTTTAAAGAAACCAATTTCAACCAACTCTTCCAATTTAAACAAATTTGCATTTAATCCGTCTTGAATATCATGATTATTGTAGGCTATATCATCTGATATTGATGAAATTTGTGCTTCTAATGAAGGATAAATATTAAAATTAATCATATTTTTAAAATTTTTTATACCTATCAATGTGTCTACTAAATCTAAATCTCCTATTGGGCCATTATGTTTTAAAAGTCCTTCTAATGTTTCTATAGATAAATTTAATCCTTTAAATTTTAAATATTTATTTTCTAAAATCATGACAATTCTTATAGTCTGCAAATTATGATCAAAACCTCCATAATTTTCCATACACTCATTTAATGAGTCTTCTCCAGCATGTCCAAAAGGAGTATGACCTAAGTCATGTGCAAGACTTATGGTTTCTGTTAAATCTTCATTAAGATTAAGATATCTAGCAATTGATCTTGCTATTTGGGCGACTTCTATAGAGTGAGTTATTCTTGTTCTATAATGATCGCCTTCAGTGTTAACAAAAACCTGGGTTTTATGTTTCAATCTTCTGAATGAAGCAGAATGGATGATACGATCCCTATCTCTTTGAAAAGGAGTTCTATATTTAGACAAAGGTTCTTTAAAAATTCTCCCTTTGCTTTTAAATAAGCCAATCTTTGAGTATTTTTTCATCCTTTAAAATAAAATATTAAGTATTATATTAGTAATAGCAGTGATCAATAATGATAAAAGAAATTAAATTTACTGATAAAGCCCTAAAACAGATCAATAACCTATTATCTAAAAAAGATAAGGGTTCATTTTTTAGAATCGCTATTAAAGGTGGTGGGTGTTCAGGATTTCAATATGAATTTACATTTGACCAATCAAAATCTGAAGATGATTTAAACTTTGATAATATTTTGATCGATAAAACATCCGCTGATCTTTTAAAGGGATCAGAAATTGATTACGTTTCAGAACTAATTGGTGAACAATT
>MDTB01140571.1_pt1 | contig 12382 bp, 11 predicted proteins | sample 811161 | NCBI WGS metagenome assembly MDTB01 (sample SAMN05326650, study PRJNA326480) | marine metagenome | isolation source: seawater | place: Mediterranean Sea | collected 2009 | reverse complement strand
TGATATATGTCCAATATGTTTAGGAAATATAGGAAATAAAAATTTAACTATAACTAAATGCGGACATAAATTTTGTCATAATTGTTTAGATACTCATTCATGTAAAGATAATAAATGTCCGATTTGTAGAGAAGATATGGAAACAAAAATTAAAAATAAAGATATATGTCCTTGTTGTATAAGGCATTGTATAACTAAGTCTCTTAATGAATCAAATCATTACTGCAACAATTTATGTAAAAGAATTAATAAAAAATTTATAGAGTTATTATTGGACCATCAATTTTTAGATAAAGATTTTAAAAATAATGAAGAAATAAATAAAATTAAAGAAAAAATGTGTGAAAAGCTTAGCGAAAGTGAGGAATTTAAAATGGAAGCGATTGAATTTTTATATAAAGAAATCATCATTTTCAGTTTTAATAATTCAAATAGTTCATGCTATTATTTAAAATCGCTTTTAGAATCGGAATAAATATTTATTAATTATAATAATTATAAAAAATAATTTACAAAAAAAAATTAAATTATTTCTTTGTTGTTGATTTACCAGTACTTTTTTTAGTAACAGGTTTTTTAGTAACAGGTTTCTTTTTACCACCTAATAAATTAGAACCTTTTAAATTATTACGTTTAAAAACTCCAAATAGAGTATATTTTGGTATGGGAAGATTTTTTATATTTGGACTACTTAAATTTTTTGAGTTACTTTTTAATTCATTTAATTCATTTTCGTAGATTATTTTATATAATTCATAAATAGTAAGTTCTTTATTATCATAATTATATCTAGAATCGATCTTATTTTTATAGTCTTTAATATTTTGTTCTGTTTTTTCTGGTGTGTAAATTTTCCTAAACTTTTCAGGACTTTTATTATATAAAGATCTTATAAATCCCCTGGTTCGTTTATTTTCTATTTTATTTGGGTCTAACATATTACTATATTCAGCGTATAAATCTTTCCTTGCTGTACTCTTTCCCATCTTTAACATACCAATACTTTCTATTTTTTTATGTTTTGTTAGGAATTCTAACATTCTTTCATCATATTTTTTAGCATCGTCTATACTGTTTAACTTAGAATTTATTTCATCGATTTTTAGTTGTATATTTCTTTCTCTTCTGTTCACAGCAGCATTATAATTATAAGTTCCCCGAGATTTTTGTATATCTTCCTTGTGTTTTTTTAATTCTATTTCTGTTATATTATGTTCTTTTATTAAATTTTCTAATCCTTCTTTTAACTTAATTTTAGTTTTTTCTAAATAATTCTTTTTATTACCAGTTTTTTTTAAAAAATCATTATTATTATCTAAATTTTTTATTAAATTGTTTAATTTTTTTATATTTTCTTCTATATGTTTTAGTTTTAATGCAGGTGGTATATAGTTACCTCCGTTACTAATTTTTTTATTGTTGGCATATATAATTAATGTAGAAAATTTTTTTTCAAACAAAATATTTTTTAAATTTGTTTAATAATATCTTTCCAATATTTATTAATATTACTACTTTTATCAAATTTACGATAAAAATATGATTTACATTTTTTTATTTTATCCAAATCTTCTTCCACTTTTATAATAGTTTTTGGACTTTTAACAAGTTGATTATATTCATTTTGTAATTTTTTTAAATTATTACTTCTATTTTTACCTGTTTTTTCTTGATCTATATATATTTTTTTTTTTTCATTTTTAATTTTAACCGCTTTTTCGTGAATATATTCCCAATCATCATATGTAACAGCAAAATTTTTAACATTTTTAATTGGATGTAAAACACTTAAAAAGAATTCATCACCTACTTGCATTTTCATAAAATATTTCAGTTGTTCAAATTTTTGTAGCAATTCAGCAACATGTTCTCTATTTAAACAAAATCGGGCAAAATGTTTTATAAAAAAATCAGGTTTTCCTTTTTTAGGTTGTTTTTTTATTCGTTCTTCCCAATTATATTTTTTTATTTTCATAAATTTAATCCATGAATTAGGGTCATTTATACAATCATTATAAAAAATATCAAAATTTTTAATAGGTATATCAGATTCAGATATTGTTACAAATTTAATATTATTTTTATTTTCGTAAGCAGCTTTAAATAATTCATAATAAGCTTCTACAATAAATCCCCAAGATGTTTCTTTTAATTTATTAATAATTTTTGTTTTTTTCCAAGTTACTTTTTCAGGGTATTTAGGATGTAAATATAAATTATATTTTAAAGAGTGACCTCGAAAGTACGAATTCCATATTTTTGTAAAATGGGGATCTTCAATAGTTAAAAACAAAAATGCTATTTGTTTCATATTTTAAATGTATATAAAAAATTATTTAAATATTTATTTATAATATTTTATAGAATGAATAAATTGCCTAGTGAAATTCAAGATATTATTTTTAATCATTTTTGGCAATTTAAATTCAATAATGTTTTAAAAGAATTAACAAAATGTTGTGAAGTAGAAAACAAAATTAAAAAATTTTTATATAAATATTGTTTTAATGATTCTTTATTTCAAAATAAATATTTATATTATTTATTATGTTTTAACAAAGAAATAAAATCTATAGTAGATAATAAGTGCTTAAAAAATATTTGTGCTATTAATAACTTAACTCTATATCATTGTTATAATGAAAGTTGTAAAAAAAATGTATGTTCTTTTATAGATGATAAATTAAAATTAATTACTATGTTTTCTATTTCATGTTCTGGACAAATGAGATATTTTACACTAAATAGATTTCATGAACTTTCTAAAGTTATTACCTAGAATAAATATTATAATTGTATATTTAATAATAGTAAGTTATGTATTCAGAAGGAGTCCAACCATCTCTTAGAGAATTAATAATATCATTATTAGCATAATTCATATAATAAAATAATCTGGTGCTATAAATAAAGAAATAGAATTCAATACCAAAAATTAATAAAAATAAAAAATTACCAAAATAAAAAGTTAAAGTAAAATAAAAAATTGACATTAAACATAAATAAAAATTATAAGCACTAAGATAATATTTTTTATAATTTGTACTGCCAAAATAACCACTAAAACAAAGTGGTAGAAATAAAATTGGATACCATAAATTACTTTTTGTGCTGATATTTACACCTAAATTAATAAATAGAAAAATAATATCAATTATTGATAAAAATTTTACTACTTTCGCCCTAGAATAAATAATTGTTTTTATATGATTATTTACAGTTTCATCAATATAAGGAGAAAAAATTGGTTGTTCAACTGTTATTGGAATTGCTACAGTTGTTAGATTTCTTGTTGAACTATTATTTAATGGATATGTATTAGTAGATTTATTTTCTTGACTCATTTATAATATTAAATTTTTATATTTAAATATAAAAATTTTAAATTTTAGTGTTTAAAAAATACAATTATTTTATATTAATTAAGAATGGAGCACACTATTGAAACATTTTTTAATTTAAATAATACTGAACATTATAAATCAAAATTTATTATTTCAAAAAAAGTGCAGATAAAAGATATATTAATTGATAAGGTTGCTGATTTACTATTTAAACAAGCCATTATTGAAAAGAATTGGATTTTAGCAACTGGTTTTGATAATATGAAATTTGAAAAAAGAATAAGTAAGCAATTTGAAAAAGCTAATTCAATTCAGATTAAAAAAATTCAAGATAAATTTAAAAATAATCATTTTTCATATATTTTTCATAGAACAATGAATAATCAAAAACCAAGTTTTTTAGAATACACATTACGTAAAAACATGGCATCCAATGAATTTATAGATTATTTAAATAAAATAACAAATTTAGGATTATCTAAATTAAATACTTTATTTTTATCAAAATATAAAGGTGGTAATTTTTTAAGCCCTCATAGTGATCAAGGAAATGGAAAATTAGCATTTGTTCTAAATTTAACAAAAAACTGGAAGCCACAATATGGAGGAATACTACATTTTATGAATGAAGAAAAGACTGAAATTATAGAATCTTATATTCCATTATTTAATAACTTAATGTTATTTGAAGTTCCGGAAGGAGGTATTCCACACTTTGTAAGTCATGTTGTACCATATATAAAGCAAGATAGATATTCAATAACAGGTTGGTATATTTAACTTAAAATGACATATGAATCATTATATAAAGTTCTACCTATATCAGAATTAGTAGATATTGTTAAAACAGGATGGAATAAATTAGGTATTTGTTCAGTATTAAATTTGTAATTTTCTTTATCATTTGATTTACTAATAGAATTTGGAATATGATTTATAGGTTTAGCATTATTTATTATTTTTTTTTTTAATTGTTTTGTATTAATTGTACAAAATGGTCCATTAGATTTTTTAATATATTTATTCATATTCATTTCATAATTATATTTTATACATTCATTGAATTTACACTTTTCAACAAAATCATAAGCTTCTATAAATGTTAATGGTAAAATTTTATTTTGTTTATTATGATCTCCTTTTGATTTATCTACTAGTAACCAACTATTACAATTATTATCTTCATGACCTCGAATAATAAAATCTATATTATTTTTATCAAGAAAATTATACAAATCTTTTAAACCTATTAACATTATTGGTTTAATACCATTTTTTTTATTATAGCTAGGACCTCTTCGGCTAGGACCAGATTCCAAAGTATTTACAAAATCATTCCATCTGATATGTAACTGAGAAGGCAAACCTTTGTTAGATTCAAATATATCATAATTTTCATTAAATTTAAATGTGTCTATTTTAGGTTGTTTTCTCATTTTATTATTTATTTTACCATTTTGATCTTCAATATAATTATATCCCCATGGAAACCCACCATGACATAACCAATATCTAGTATTTTTATGATCTAATATAATTGCTGTAGATAAAACTTTAAATAAATCAATTATCCATGTTTCAATACTTTTTCCATTAAATTTTAATTTCATTTCATTAGTAAATCCATATCTACTATATTGATGTATATCTTCATGATTTCCTTTATTAAATATGACATTCAATTCTTGATCACTATTATTAATTTTCATTAAAATTAAAATAATATATAATATTTCAATAGCAAAATTTCCTCTATCTAAAACATCACCTAAAATAATAATTTTATTTCCGTTTAAAAGTTTTAAATTTTTATCTAAAAATTTTTGTTTAATTAATCTTAAAAATATTCTATAAAATGAATGAAAACTTCCATGAGTATCTCCTATTATGAAAACTTTTTCATTAGTTTTTATTCTTAATATAATATCAAAATCAGATACAGCATCGAAAGGTAATTCTTCATAACCTAATTTAATCACAAGAAATTTTTTTTTTTCTTTATTTTTACTAATATAATTATCATATTTTTCTTTATTTTCTTTTAATAATGAAATAAATATTTTACTATTTTTTTCATTGTATAATTGAATTATTCTTTTATTTCCTTTTGGTAAATTATTTGGTATATCTCCTCTTGAAGGCACATTGATATAAAAATTGTGTAATAAATATATTATTAATCTATAATTATTATCTAATTTTAACGCTTGAATTGGATTAACAATGTTAGTATTAGAATTTATTATTTTAATTAATTCTTTTGAAAAAAATACTTGTTCTCTCACTATATTTTTATTGTAAATAGGTTTTACTTTTTTATTTTTATTAAATACATATGTAAGTATATGATTATCATCTTTCATTTCATTTTTACTTAATGTTAAATCAATTGGTGTCATTTTATATTTAATATAATTATTATTAGCTGGTAATTTATATCCTTGACTTGTAATCATATTGTTGAAAGTTTTAAACTCAACTTCATAATTATACAAATTAATAATAGAGGTATCATTATTTTTATTAATATTGATATTTTCTGTTTTAAATAATTTATTTTTATTATAAGATTGTTTTTTATATTTTGTACCTTCCATTTTAACAACATCTCCAATTTTAAAATTATCGTTCTGTTTAATTTTAATGATTAAATCACTCGAATCTCCATCAATACAATATGTTACGTTATCTAATACAACTCTAAAATATTTCGTTTTGGTACTGAAAATACTATTTCTCTTACAATGTTGAATACCATTAATGCTATAATAATTTAATTTTTTATTATTTAATGTATCTTTTTTAGTAGGTATAAGAATAGCTTTAGCATATCCAGATGGTTCTTTTTTTCTAGTTAGGATGAAATTTCTTTGTTTTTGAATATTTTTATCTTTTATCTCAAAAATATAGTAAAATAGTTCATTAGAATTAGATAAAAATTTTTTATAAAATTCTACTTTAACTTCATTAAGATGATTATCTTTGATTTTATAATATAATTCAAAATTATTAGCTAAAATTCTATTATTATTTTTATAATTATTTGGACCTGTACTAACTGTACTATTTGTGTTATTTGGTTCTGTATTTGTTTCTGTATTTGTTTCTGTATTTGTGTTATTTGATTCTGTATTTGGTTCTGTATTTGTTTCTGTATTTGTACTATTTGTATAAGGTTTTTGTTGCTTAGAAGGTAATTCTAATTTTGGATAAGAATCACCCCCTACTTTATTTTTACGACTAATTTGAATAACTGGAATATAAATAATTTTTTTTTTATTATCTATATTTTGTGATTTTTTTATAAGTTTTCCTATATAATTTCCATAAATTTTTTTTTTTGAATTAGAAGTATTTTCTTGAATTTTAAATGTAATTTTATTTCTATTGTTATTATTATTATTCATATAAGATTGAAATAATTTATAAGCTGCGTCTTTAGGACATTGATTTTTTCCAATAAACGTTTTCCCATAATTTTTTTTTTTATTATTGATTTCAATAATAGAAAATGATTTATTCATATAATATTAGAACAGAAAAAAATTAATTATTATATATGTTAACAAAGCTAATAAATAAGTTTAATAGATCAAGAAAAAAATCTACAGAACTTTTAGGATAGTTCGGATATTTAACACATATTTTAGCCATTTCAAACATTTTTGATGTATCGTATGATACAAATAAAGAAAATAATAATATGACGAAATATGATATATACAATGAAATTTGCTTAAATTGGTCTAAATCTTTAACAAAAAATATATTAAATAATGATACAATTATAATTGCTAATAATCCAACAACTAACCCTGGCAGTACATAACCATATGTGTTGCTAAAAAATGTAGGATTAGAATATACAATTAATGACATAAGTACAAATACTAATGCTGTCGATATTAGTGCATCATCTATTACGTTAGCTAATTCTTCAGCTTTTAAATAAGGAAAAATGATTAATGATATTGAAGCAATAAATAATATCCAGACAATATGATTATAACTATGTCCTTCTTTACTGAAACTTTTACTTAATGCCATCATAATTATAAAGACAAATGATAAAATAACTCCTAGTATCATGTACATACCTAATTTTTGGTAAATATAATTCATTGGCATTAATTCATGTTTTTCTTTTTCGTTGTTAGAAATTAATTCATTAATAACATAAGCAAATAATCCTATTAATGTAATTGACATTGCTAAATATAAATAAACATTAAATACATAATTATTACACGTTGGCATGCTATTTTTAAATGAATATTGTGAAATTAAATATAAAATAATAATAAATGCGATTAATACACTATATAAATAAATTTTAGTAAAACTTTGACTCATAATTAATAAAAATATTTTATTTTAATAAAAATCGATTTAAATTAATCTAATTATAATAAATTATTGATGGAAGAAGATAATATTCGTAACCCTGATAAAATATTTAGAGATCGATTAATTTCATCAATTGAAGATGAAATCATTGAAAATGAATATGATTATGATATGAATCAAGCACTTGAAGAATCAAGAAAAGCTTATGAACAGCAATTATTAAAAGAACAGATAAAAAATCATAGAACTAATTTATTTAAAAAGTTAGATATACAATTATCATATTTAATGTTACAAAAATGTGATTATATCATATTTTTTATGGAATGTTATAATAATGAAAAAAATAAATTTTTAGAAAATGAGAATAATCATATATGTTTATTCAAATCACATTATGAATATTTAAAAAAATTTATTGATGAAATATATACACGTCCATTAAAAAAAAACAAAAATCCAAAAATTGACCATGAATTATTTGATTTATTAATAATTCATTTAAAATATTGTTAAATATTTTATTTATAATGAAGTATTATATTTTTAAAAATTGAAACTTTTTTGAATGTGTAATTAAAAAACATGAACAAGTTTAAAATAAGTCCTAATTCAGCTTTTATACCGTTATATGATGTTAGGTCATTAATCTATTCATCGGATGATAATTTATTATTTAATAATAGACCTTATCCTACTGATATAGGACATTATCTTTTTTGTTATGGTAGTAATTCTTTAAGTCAGCTTAAAAAAAGAGTAGAAAATAATAATTTAACAAATAAAAAAGCGTATTTACCAGGGTATATACGAATATTTGCAGGATATAGTAAAAAATGGAATGGAGGAACAGCATCTATTTTAGAAAGTTCAATAGATCATTATGTAAAGGGAAGTTTAGTATATTTAAAAGAATCTGAATTAAAAAAATTAGATAAATTTGAAGGTGCTAATAAAAATAGTAATCCATTTAGTAAAAAAGATAATATATATAGAAGATGTTACGTAGATGTTAAAGACGAAAAAAATAATAATATACATTGTTTAGTTTATATTAGGAATAATCATAATTGGATTGAATATCCTTCTAATAGTTATTTAGAAGCATTGAAAAAAAATATGAAAACTTATTGGAATGAATTAGATACTTCTAATCAAATTAATATTTATGATAAAGACTTGGAATTAAAAGGTACTTTTTAAATTTAATTTTAATTTATTTATAATTTAATTTAAACATTAAAGATTGGAATTAAATATATTAACATACACATGCGCCAATAAGAACATCTTTGTAACTAATTTCAGGAGTAACAGGTCTATATTCCATACTATTAGAATCATATGATCCACGTCTGCTATTATTTGAATCAAAGCTACTAGAGCGTGATTTAACATGTTCTCTGTGTTTCATATTTAATACAATTAGGTGACCTTTTTCGTTACCTTTTTTAAGATAATTTTGAATATATTTAATTCTACTATTAATAATTTTTGATCTTTTAATTGAAATATTTTCTGAATTTTCAGTATAAAGTTCTATTTCTGTAGGGTTTAAGTAATATTCAATATTATCACTATTTAAATCTTCTAAATTTGACATTGTTTATTTATTTCAAATGAATATTGACAATTCATCTCCAATTTGCGTCGATTTTTTAATTTAATATATTAATTATTTTTTCACTTGTTATTCCAAGTTTTTTCATGATCATAATTAACATTTTTACATCACTATTTGCTCTATGTGCGACTGGACTATAACCAAATAAATGTTCAAAAATTTTAACTAAACTTTTATTACTAACATTATCTTTCATGAATAATCTTATAATCATTTTGCTATCTAAAAATCTAGCTTTGTTTTTATCAATTAATTTTTTTTCAGTCATAATTTTATGATCAAAACTAAATCCATTATGAGCAATAAATATTGGTTCTTCACAATATGAGAATATATTATTAATTTCCTGACTAAATTTATTATAATTATCACCAAAATTCAATAACTGTTCATTAGATATAGAGGTCAATTCCATAATTTCATATGGAATATAAGGGTTATGTTCAAGTTTTACCAACCCAGATGATGGTATTACAGACGTTTCAAATTCTTCAAAATGTCTATCAATTATATCAATAAATTGATCATTTGTATTTAATCCAGTTGTTTCTAAATCATAAATAAATATCATATTTTTTAATTTTTCTTGTAAAATTACACTAAGTAGTTTTAATAATTCATAATTCATAAATTTATCTTTTTCAAGTATAATTTTATATTTTTTACCTAATTGAAAATTCCATAATTCTAAATTAAAAATTCTTTCTAAATTTGGAGATAGTAAATTATGATATAATATTAATTGTATAATACTTTTTTTCTGTAAAGATGATGTAATTTTAATATCAATAATAGTATCTTTTGTTAAAATATCTAATTCTCCAACAATGGGTAATTTACTGTGTTTATACATTGGATGAAATTTTAATTCATCTTCTATTAAATTAGCATAATCTATTGTTTTATCTATATAATATTGAAGGCTATCTATATGAGTAGTAAAATCTTTTTTCCATAAATATGCTGTTTCATTTGATTTTTGATAATAATATAAAGACACTTGAAAGATATTATAAATAATTTCATCTTTAGATGAACTATCTGATTCTATTTTTTTCATTAATTTTAATAAAAAATCTTTCGAATAATGACTAACATCATTATAACAATCTAAATAAAATTCTTTATTATAATCATTATTTAATAAATCAATTAAATATTCATATAATTCCTGTTCTTTTTTTTTAAAAGTTTTTTTAATTAAATTAAAATCTTTTAATTTTACTAAATCTTTAACAATAAATGGACATTTTAGTTTCAAAATTTTATATCCTTGAAGCATATTTTTAGGAACAATGATGGTATTATTTAATATTCTTTTTAATTTATTTATGAAATCAGCTTCAATATTATTTTTTTTACAATAATAGAAATTAAATATATTTTCAATAAATATTCCATATAATGCACAAAAGTCGTTATATTCATGGATTGTATGTTTTTCATAATTTGGAAATAAGTCTTCTTCTTCTACTTCATATTTAATTAATTTTTCAAATACATATAAGTGTTTGTCATCAAAGAATTTTTTTGAACTCAACAGTTCGGTTATTGTATAATAAATTGGTTTTATTTCTTGTTTAAAATTAAGTTTATCTAATAATTTGAACTGCATATTCTCGGCAAAATATAAACTTCTTGGACAATTTTTTAATTCAAACCAGGAAAATTTATTTTTATCAATATAAATATTCATTGAATAACATGCTCTACTTAAACCAACATACCATAAATATTTGAATTCATTATATTTTTCTTCATTAGGCATAATACCAAACGTTGTGGTATGAAAATTTAATACATAAACTTCATCAAATTCTAAACCTTTAGAACCATGAATAGTCATGAGATTTATATGATCTTTTTCTTTTCTAAATTTATCAAGAGTTACTTCCTCATTATTTGTGTCTTCATAATGTTTTAAATATGATATATCATTTTCTTTTAAAAGATTTGTCATCAAACTTAATCCAATATTAGAATAATAATCATTTATTGGTTTAGATCTTTTTACTGGACCAATTATAGCAATATTTTGTCTTTCGTATTGACTGTTTTTAATTTTAAAAACAATATCTTCTACAATTTCTGATACATTACCGCAAAATATTTTAGGTTTATTATAATTATTTGTTTTTGTTGATATCATTTTTGGTGTTAATACATCCCATGGTTTAAACTGATTAATAAAATCAACAATTTGTTTTGAGGATCGATAATTTTTTATTAATGTATATTTTTTTTGACTATGATTCATTAAAAACTTATCACTACCATTTTGAAATTGATAAATATTTTGGTTTGGATCTCCTACCATAATTATATTACAATTTGTAATTTTTTGTATATTTTTAATTAAATCATATTGAATTTCAGATATATCTTGTGCTTCATCAACAAATATTGTTTTTAAAAATTTAAATTCAGCCATTTCTAAAATGTCATTTTTATGTTGAAAAACTAAATCATTAGCAGCAATAATTACTGTATCTTGTGAAGAAGATTTTTTTTCTAATATTTTTGATGTAATTTTACCAGCTAAAGAATGTAATGTTTTAATATTTTTGGATGAAAATAATTTTTTATTTTGTTTTTGTCCTTTTTCAATAAAATCATGACATGCTCTACGACTAAAAGATAAAATAATAAATTCATTATTTTTTTTAATATTACCGACATTAAAATGATATATAATTTTACCTATAATTGATGCTGTTTTACCTCCTCCAGGAATACCAAGCAAGCAACTATCTTCTAATTTAGATTGAATAAAATTAATTTGCTCTTCATTATATTTAATTTTGTTATCATGAATTTGATTAAATTGTGATTTAAATTCATTCATTACATAGAATATATAAAAAGTATTTTATATACATTCATAATTTTATAAATTAATATTTGAATTTTAATTTTATCGAAAATTAATAATATTATGTAAATACATGGATTCCAATCTTTTTATAGTTAAATCAAGATGTGGTTTATGTAATAGAATTCGATTTATTTTGTCATTTTTAAATTATTTAAGAACAAGTAAAAAATTTAACAAAAAAAAAAATATGTA
>MDTB01092181.1_pt1 | contig 12384 bp, 13 predicted proteins | sample 811161 | NCBI WGS metagenome assembly MDTB01 (sample SAMN05326650, study PRJNA326480) | marine metagenome | isolation source: seawater | place: Mediterranean Sea | collected 2009 | reverse complement strand
TGATAAGAACTCTACTCTTTCTCTATCAAAGCAAGTTGTAAGAAATTTTATTCCAGCAGAATTACACTCTTCGATAAGCTCATAATGATTTTCATTTGTTAGCTGTGCATTATTGTAGAATTCTCTTTTATTCTTAAACTGAAAGAAAGGTTCATCACCATCCCATGGACCAGGGCCTATCTTCGCGGCTTGCCAAGATTGAAACTTTGCATAGTCAGCTCCGCTCTCAGCTGCTGCTCTTATCATCTCTTTTGCAAGAGACATTTCTCCATTGTGATTTGCACCTATCTCTGCAATAATTTTTACTGTCATTTTATCTCCATTATCCTAAGCCACTCCAAGTGGCGCAATTATGTGTCCAGTGATGAATACAGGACTGATTAGGGTCATATACAGAATAAAAGCCAAGTTTGCTCATTCTGTCTGCCCATTCTCTATCTTCTTTTCCTGAAATATCTTCGCAGAAATTATGATCTTTCCACACCGATAGATTTATAAAAGAAAAAGCATTGTGAAAAAACAGCATATTATCTCTGTCACTTTCAATTAAGTTTATTACAGGATCACTGTTTTCATTGGAAAAATTTTCCCATACGTATTTAGACTTTAGTTTCTTACCCTTATACACAGGAATCTGTCTACCTATAGCACCAAAGCAAAGTTTATCACTCATATGCTTATCCAGAGACACTTTATCTATGCTCTTGATTTGACAATGGGCCGAGGTAATACAAGCATATCTAGAGCTGACAGAAGCTGCGGAAAGACCCATATTTAGAGCTTTGCCAGGAGTGTATTCCATCTTTGGAATTGTAAGTACTTTTAGATTACAACCTTTAAACATTTTAACTATCTGAAGAGTTTCATCGGAAGACTCGTTATCAATGACTATGATATCAGACTCTTCTTTTCCAAAGTTATTAATAATCGACTGTATACAGTGACCTATCCATCTCTCTTCATTTTTTGTTCTGACAATAAAAGAAACCATCTGCTATTCCATTTCACGATATATTTTACTACAAGCTTCAGTAAAAATACAAGTGTCTATTAAATTTTTTACAACTTGTTCTTTTTCTAAGAAGGAAAAAACTTGATCACTTCTCTCAGCTTTTATATTGTCAAGTATGTGATTACTTCTAAGTCTTCCGGTAGCTGTAGGGTTTATTTGAATGCTCAAGGTGGGTTTTTTTAGAACCAGAGAGTGAGCAAGCATAATGCTTGTCATTCCTATAACACAGTCACTTATATTTAATATTTCATTATTTCCTATATTTTTTAAGTTATGTGACAAAAAAATGTTTTTTCTATCAAAAGTGCCTAGTGCTCTTTCAATAGAGCTTATTTTTGTTCTTGGGTGAGATTTTATTAAGAGGGCATGGCTTTGATTAAAATTTTGAAATACTTCACACACCATTCTTACAACATCCTCGTCAGAATATCCTATTTCTATTTTTCTATCTCTAGGAACAGGATCTAAATAAAGTGTAATAATCTTTTTAGATATTCCTTGGTCTTTTTTTATCTTGACTATTGTTTCCGATCTTAGCTTTTTAGAATAAGTCTCTTCGAGCGCTGGATGTCCTGCTACATATAAAATTTTAGAAGGAATGGCCCCTGATGTAAAAAATTCTTTCATGTGTTCATCAATACAAAAAATCTTTTCAGGCAATACAAAAGAACCTGTATCCTCGTCATAAAAGTTTTTCCAGCTATTGTGCCAGTGGTCCATTAGAAAGAAAACTTTTGCATTTTTAGACTTAAGAAATCTTATTGTTTCAATATTTTTTTTGTAATTATCAACAGGTATTCCGCAAAGAAAAAGATCTCCTGGTTTTATTTTTAGATCTAGTATTTGTTCATGCTCACTAAGAATTTTAAAATTTTCTTCGTGGTTGCATAAAAACTCACCAAAAAAAACTTGCTGAGATCTTGCTCCGTGAGTAGGTGCAAATAAATAGATCAATACTATATCTCTTTTATTCTCGAGAAGACTTTTTCACATGCCCTGGCTATTAGATCTACATCCTTTCTAGTTAGATCAAAATGCTCAACATGAAAAGTTATCATAGAGTCTTTTTCCAATCTCTCAGTTGTTGGACAGAGGCCTTTTTCATATGAAACACTCCCTTTGTAGTGAGGACAAGCAAAAGGGCACCCGAGTTCTCCGTATGCTATTTTATTTTGAAACATTGAAAACAAGTACAAGGGCTTTTGAAAGCCTGATCTAACCGGAAAACCTTCGGCACAGAGTGCCTCCACCAGCCTATCTCTAGTAGGCATACCTTCAGCCTGATTGTATCTAAGTGCATAAAGGTAATAGACATGTGTACTGTCTTCTCTAACAGTTGGTGTCTTAATATATTCAGAATAGGGAGAAAGCTTTTCAGTTAAATAATTCATAGTTTCTACCCTTTTGTCTACAAGTAGCTGTAGTTTTTTTAGCTGCTCAATTGCTATAGCTGCCTCTATCTCTCCCATTCTAAAGTTAAATCCAAAAGTATTTACTAGATTTTTAATCCCTCTTGTGTCTGCTGTAACTTCTCCATGGTTTCTAATTAATCTTAATCTTTCTGCCAGATCTGGAGAGTTTGTTACAGCTATCCCACCTTCTCCTGTTTGGATGTGCTTGTGCTTGTTTAGGCTGAATACACCTATGTCACCATAAGTTCCAACGTACTTTCCTTCTAGCTTTGCTGTAGGTGACTGGCAGGCGTCTTCAATTACTTTAAGATTGTAATCTTTTGCTATTTTTACTATCTCTTTTAATCTTGCAGGGTGTCCAATTATGCTTGGTATTAATATAGCTTTGGTATTGTGTGTTATTGCAGAGACAATTGATTCAGGGGTCATATTAAAAGTCTCATCATCTATGTCTGCAAAAACAGGTACTGCATTGTAGCTTATAATTGAAGTAGCTGTAGCGGCCATTGTATAAGGTGAAACTATTACCTCGTCGCCGGGACCGATTTGACATGCACCAATTGCTGCACAGAGAGCAGAAGTTGCGGAGTTAAAAGTAACGGTATCTTTTACTTTAAAAAAGCTTGTCCAGTCTCTCTCAAAGTTTCTTACGTTTTCTCCTCCGTAAAATTTTTCATGCCACTTTCCTAAGAAATCACTTAGGGCTCCTGACTCTACTACTCTCTTAGCTGCATTAACTTCTTCTTCTCCGATTGAAACATATTTTTTAAAATCGTAGTTTATTACGGGATTTCCGCCTAATATAGCTAGCTCATTATTTGACATCTATGCACCCTCTTTATAAATTTGTTTACAGTTCTTGTTTATTTTTTCTACTTCAGGGTTTTTCTCTAAAAATGATATGACATCTTCAAGAGAGAACTGTCTATTTTTTGGATATAATTTTTCGTATATTAGCCTTGTAACTTCAAAGTCTTCAGGATAGTCTAAGGTTAGTCTAAGCTTTGGAAGATTTTGTCTTTCTTTTGATTTTACATTTACCAGTTTGTATCTATTTTCCTTGTTTCTACAAATAAAAGTGGTAACATGTTCTCTGTCTTTTTGAAGTGTAACTAGAGAATTTATCTCTTCTAGTAACTTTCTACTGAAAACCTGAGATCGTACACCAATAGGGTGTGTCCTAACAAGTGTGTTACTAACATAGTCACAATCTGTATTTAAATAAGTCAAAATGGTTTCATCTATTAAATCAGGATCAGCAAACGGAGAATCTCCAGTTATTTCAACTACAAGATCAGTTTCTGAGAAACTATGGCATTTAGTGAGTCTATCAAGGACATCTTCCTCACTTCCTCTGTAGAATTTTATATTATTTTTCTTACAGAACTCTACAATTTTATCATCGTCTGGGCTGGTGGTTGTGGCTATAATAATTTCATCTACTCGAGATGCCCTCCTGACCCTTTCTACTATGTGAAGCAAGATAGGTTTTCCGCACACCTCTTTCAAAACTTTTCCAGGAAGCCTGCTTGATTTCATTCTAGCTTCTATTGAACAAACTATTTTCATAATAACACTATATCAAAAAATTATCTAAAAGTTCAATAGAACCGTTTTTTCTATATGATTCAATTGAAGCAAAAGCTGCCGATAGTGAATTGATTCCTTCTATACCTGAGCATAAGGGTGATCCCCCTTTTTCTATGCATGATATAATATTTTCAACAGCACTTTCATAGTGACCAGTCCTTCCTCCAACTATCGTACTCATGTCAGGGTTGGATAAGATTTTAAATTCTGAGTTTTTATCGCTATCTACTATCTCTTGTAGGCTGTATTCGTATCCATTATCATTTATTATTCTTCCTTTTGTTCCTAGCACTTCTATCTCAAAAAGTCTAAAATGATCGTGATCCGAACCTATTAGAAAAAAATCCAAACCTGATTCTGTTTTTCCATGGATATGCAAAGTAGGATCTTCACTTGATTCTTTCGAAACACCTATGCATCTAACACTTTTTATTTTTCCAAACATCATAGAAATTGCGTCAAAAATATGGGAGCCCGTATTTAAAATACCTTTGTTGTATTTCACAAGTATATTTTGAATTGATCCGATTTTTCCTGAACCTATCATTTCTGACATTAGAAGGTGTAAATTATCCCATCTTCTAAAATGGTTAACAGCAAGAATTGTACCAGAATCTTCGCATGCTTTTATTATTTTCTTTGCCTCTTCGATACTAGATGACATTGGTTTTTCACAAAATATTGCCCTAGCCTTATTTTCAATTGCTAGATTTATGTGCTCAAGTCTTATCTCAGCCGGTGTTGCGAGGCTAACAATATCCACTTTTTCTTGAGAAAAAAGCTCAATAGCTGAATCAAAAACATCTATTTCTGGGTGTTTATTTTTAACTGTTAGTAGATTTTTTTTATTTTTATCAGCAGCTAGTATTTTAGATATTTTTTTACTAGAAGCATACCCTCCTATGTGACTAAAGACTTCTTTTCTTTTAGGATCTAGGTCATATAGAAAACCTGCACGACCACAACCTATTACAGCGGCAGTATACACTTTTAAACACTCCTAAAGTTACAAATAAAATTTACTATATTTTTAGAAGAATTTTCAAAACTCATGTGATTTGTTATAGATTTTTTAAAGCATTCTTTGTGATCTGAGGTTGTTAGATAATCTATGGCTTCTTTAAACTCTTCAAATTTACAAGACGGATCTAGAGATTTGCAATAATCATATTCATAGAAAAAAGGCAAGGTCTTTTCTTTATTGTGAGGTTTAATTGGAAAATTAATTAAAGGAACCTGCATCATTACTGCTTCTTTAACTGTTGTAGATCCAAAATTTATCATAAAATCAGAAACAGACAGTAGCTCAAGTGTAGTATGAGGGTGCCAAGAGTAGTCTTCAAAATAATACCTAAGAGACTCAACACCTCTAACCCTATCTTTTTCTCTATTTTTTATTAATACATTGTAACCTAGTGCAGATAGCCAGTCAATAATTCTTGCAAGCTCGACTCTATGAAAATCTCTAGGCTTTGGAAATATTAGCAGGCAATTTTTTTCTTTAGGAATTTTGTATTTTTGTAATACGTTTTCTCTCTGTATTTTTACGTCGTACTTTGGACAGCCAAGATAGAGATTTTTATCTGACATACAATTGTGAAACTCGGCAAAAAATAAGCTTGGAAAAACTATATGATCAAAGTACTTTAGATGAAAATGGTGATATCTAGTAGAATCTTCAAATTCGTTAAAAAAGTCGTTTTGATATATTAAAGATATTTTTTTACCTTTATATGAGTTATCTTGACATCCTATCCCAGAGTCTTCACAGTATATAGTATCGCCTATTGCATTAGAAGCTTCACTAATTTCTTTAATTTTAATGTTATTTTCTGCAATAATATCTTGAAGAGCTTCTACGTGCCTGCTAGGACAATTATATTTTCCACAAAAGTCAATGTAGAAGGTAGAGTCTATATTTCTACTACTAGCTTCTTTGACTATTGGTATGAAGTACTTTAGAGAAGTCATTTCTCTAAATATAAAATTTATCATCCTATATAGCCTGGCCTACCAAGCTCTCGGCCTCTTCTTATAATCTCTAGCAGAATGTGATTTTCTTTTGGCAATTGCCAGTCATGATGCTTGAAAAATTCTTCTCTCTCTCCGTTTAGCTCTACATTTTCACCGAAACCAAGAGTTAGAACCTCTTTTTCAGAGAAAAAGTTCATCTTTCCAATTTGATCTTCACAGTTTTCAGATGAGAAGGGAGAAAAAGAGCCGACTATCTTCTTCATCATGTCTCTGGAGAAAACAGTGCCATTCCAGCTACAAAAGCTGGTATAGTTTGAAAAAGCACTTAGTGCTCCTTCGCTATGTATCTTTTCTTCAAGAAATGCCTCTGAACTGCAGTCTTCTTTTCCATTATCACCTGGTTTCCACTTGTTCATACCAGGATAATCGTATCCCATTGAAAGATGAACTATTTTTTCAGGATATTTTTCAATAATTGACTGAAGGTTTTCTAACTCCACTGGGTGCATTAGCTTTGTATCTTCTTCTATGACTATGCAATGATCGGACTCTGTTGAGAAAATAAATTCACAGAATAATTTATATCCTGCCATAACGTGCCCTACTCTTGGAGAAGATTTTTTTACTACGACTTCACAATTCTCTAAAGAGTTTGATTCTAAGTATATTTTCTCAATCTCTTCTAGAGTCCCTTCATATCCTTCTCGCTTATAGTCGCAGAGCTGTACAATGTGTTTAAATCTTGTTTTTGGATTTTTTTCAAACAGATTTTCTCTGAGAGATTTGGCTGTTTGTTCAACACATTCTTTATCTATAATTGCCGGTGTTAATACGCAAAGAGAGTTCATATAATTGTCCTTTTTTTTATTATATCAAATATTAATCACTCGTTTTCTAAAACAAATAGGCTGTGCTTATATCCATAGCCTTCCCTCTCTTCTAGAGAATCAAAAGGAACTATGTCTAGAACTTCTTCGGATAATTCATAAGTCTTTAGAGTTTTCCACCCATCGAGCAAAAGAGGCAACCTTTCGCGACCGTACACCCTGTGGGCATTCCAGTCTAGTCTATCTTTCCCTATCGGAACTGCAAGATAAAGAATACCTCCTTTTTTTATAGTATCTTTCATCCTTTTCATGGCCTTTATGTCACCCCACGGATCCAAAGGATCACCATACTTTCCTAAGCCGTCGTGCTCAAAAGAAGAGATAGAAATTCCAGCATCAAATAATTCTCTTTCTTCTTCTTTTTGATTATAATAGTCACTTACAGTAACTGTTTTTAATCTTTCATCATTTGACATTATTTTTGTATATTCTATTGTTGTTGGATTGGCGCCGTAGTGAATACAGTAAGCTTCAACAATTGGATGAGTTGATCCCATAACACAAACACTTTTCCCTTGGATTGGAAATTTTTCTAGAGAACTCATTAGGTGGCCTGCTATGTCTCCATAGTACCTAATTGTCCTATTCTCTATTTGTTGAATTAGATCATCAACTAATTTTTTATCAAAATTTATTTCTTTTTCTTTATCTATTCTAAAAGGATCTTCTTCGTTGAGGTCAACATACGTTTCACTTATGTGCTTAATTTTTGAATAGTCTGCTTCTTCGTTACAATACCACCACCTTAGTGTTACCTTTCCGTCCATAATGTAGTCTTTAAGTAGTGTAAGAGGTATTTGTCCAGGCGGGCCTTTAAACATGACATAGTGAGAAGAGTTTTTGCTAACCTGCACAAAATTTATAGGGGAAACTCCATATTCTCCATACCACTTGCTATTAAGGTTTGTCTGACTAGGGTCAAGATCACGCGGTGATATCTGCTTTTTATCTGTTTTATTGCTCATCTAAAAATAAATCCATTTGGTATTCTATCATTTCATCTAGCATTGTTTCAAAAGTATAGCTGTGTTTCCAGCCTAGCTCTTTCTTAGCTTTGCTACAGTCACCCTTTAAGCTTCTTAATTCTTCGGGTCTCATATACTTTTGATCAATTGTAAGATAGCTTTTATAATCTAGCTCTAATTTTCCAAAAACATATTCAACTAAATCTTTGACTGTGTGAGAAACACCTGTAGCACAAACAAAATCATCAGCTTTATCATGTTGAAGCATAAGCCACATTGCCTCCACGTAGTCTTTAGCATGCCCCCAGTCTCTACTTGCACTTAGGTTACCTAAAGATATTTTATCAGATATCCCTAGCTTAATCTTTACTGCTTCTTTTACGACCTTGTTTGTTACAAAATTAGAGCCTCTTCTCGGTGATTCGTGATTAAAGAGAATTCCGTTAGAAATAAACATGTCATATGCATTTCTATAGTTTCTACTGATATTATAAGCGTAAACCTTGGCGCAACCATAAGGAGAAACAGGACTCATGGGGGTTGTCTCTCTCTGAAAACCATCTGAGTCAATGTTATTTCCAAACATCTCAGAAGAGCTTGCTTGATATATTCTGGCTTCTGGTCGAAGAGACTTTAAAGACTCTAGTAGGTTTAAAGTCCCTATAGCAATAACCTCAGAGGTATACACAGGTTGATCAAAGCTAATTCTAACGTGAGATTGAGCAGCAAGATTATAAACTTCATCAGGCTTGGAATCTGATATTATTCTCATAAGTGATGTCATGTCTGTCATATCTGCATATCTAAGATTTATTTTATCATAAACATTTTTTAACCTAGAGGTTTGATTTTCTGACACAGAGTTTCTCTTAACTGTTCCCCAGACTTCGTAACCCTTCTCAACTAAAAGCTCAGAAAGGTACGATCCATCCTGGCCATTAATTCCAGTTATTAGTGCAACTTTTTTATTTGTCATATTGTTACCTTATTTTCTTGCTGTTTCATAGTTTTTTTCAAACCATTCTACAGTTTCTTGTATTCCCTTTTCTAAGGGTGTAAATTTTAAATCTGGGAAAAGTGATATTAGCTTAGTATTGTCACTAGGCTTCCTGTACTGCCCGTCAGGTTTATTAGAGAGCCATTTTATCTTACCCTTATAATCCATGCATCTAGCTATAGTTTCGGCAACATGAAATATACTTACCTCTTCTGAAGTAGAAACTATTATAGGATCTTCACCTTCATACTCTGAGAGTATTTTTTCTGATATTTTAGCTACATCTTTAGAGAAAATAAATTCTCTTAAAGGTTTTCCGGTTCCCCATACTTCAAAAGGAGAGCCTGTTTTTTTAGAAATATAGCACTTGTGTATTAAACAAGGTATAACATGACCATTTACTAGATTAAAATTATCTCCGGGACCGTAAACGTTTGTCGGTATGATAGAAGTATAGTTTAGACCATATTGCTCCCTATATGCCCTTATTTGAACATCCACCATTCTCTTGGCGTATGCATATGGATAATTAGAGTTATGAGGTTCACCTAGGTGAATCTTTGATTCATCTATTGGGTACTCTACGTCGTCTGGAAAAACACATGTAGATAGAAAGGCAACAAGCTTCTTCACTCCGTAAGTTCTTGCACACTCCAGAACATTTGTATTTATCATGATATTGTCAAAGAAAAATTCCCCTTTCTTCGTCATGTTTGCACCAAGACCACCAACCTTAGCAGCGCAATGTATTACAGCCTCAGGCTTGATTTGAGAAAATACTTCCTGAGCCTGAGAAAAGTCTCTTAAGTCAAAGCTACTAGAGATCTTATAGTCTGATTCTATTGCGCTTCCTATTAAGCCTGTACCGCCTGTAACAAGAGTTTTCAATTTTTTTTATCACCTAAAAGCATTATGTAAAGCTGAGGAGCTTCTTCCCACAGTGTAAGTAAATTATAACTAAAATTAAACAAATGGTTTACATCTCCTAGATTAGTAATGACAGGAACCTCTTCTTCAATTGCTTTTTTAACATCTTTGTATCCAAACTTTTCAACCCATTTTTCAAATTTTAAAAATTCTGGATGATTCTCAAAAGATTCGTGCCAGACTGTAGACCATAAAAAGTTATCATCAAAATAAGCATATTCATGTTCTTCACCTTTTTTCCATCCAATCTTATAGTCTGAAAATCTCCAATGATCTCCTAGTCCCCAGTCGACAAATATCTGCCCACCTGGTAACAGAATTTCGTGGCACTTCCTAAAAAAAGCCTTAGGGTCTTGGCTAAAATAAGGGCACCTAGTGCATACGATTAGATCAAACTTGTGATCCCCTATTATCCAGTGATCGTCATTAATGTTCCAGCTGTTTAGGTTAATGTCGAAGAAAAAAGTGTATTTTGATCTTATAGTTTTTGTGAAATCATTTGGACCTGTGAAGCCAAAGAAGCAGACACTTTTGTAATTCTTATCAGGAATCATTCCGCTGTAATTAGAAAAAACTATTGGATCTGATCTTCCCATTATAACATTTCTTCCATAAAGCAGTAGGTCATATCTGTTTTTTCAGATTTTAAGAAGCTTACAAGATCACGAGTCATATCTTTTGAAAGATAGTTTCTATCCCATTGACATGCGTGATATACTATTTCAGTTTTTTCTTCTATTTTTAAAGGATATATTGGCGGACCTGATGTCGAATAGACGACGTCTTTCTTTTTGTTTTCTTCTCCCCCGTACACCTCTTTATAAACCTCTTCAGGTGAGAGACAAAGAACTTTAAAACCACAGTCTCGAGCTGCCCTAATCGCATCTGGAGACATTCTATATGCGGGTGGTCTAAATATTGGTTTAAAAACATTTTCAAGACTAGCAGCGTTTGTTACCCAGACCATTTGTTTAATTTTATCGACAGCTTGATCATAGCTAAGTGTCTTAAATTCGTCATTATTTGTTTTTCCCGGTATGCCATGAAAAACGCCATGATAGCCGATCTCAAAGCTATCTCTTGGTAAGTCACGAAGTGTTTGACAAAAATCAGGATATAGGTCTATTCTTAGAGGTTTTTCGCACATTGAAACAGGCGGGGCAGGCATTGTTCTATAGTAGGCCATTGGAACAAAGAGAGTAAACTTTGCCTCTGGTATCTCTTTAAGTATCTCAAAACATCTATCAACCACTTCTATTGAAGATGCAGGATGAGGACACACATCATCTATGCTTATGTTCACCTTTATTGACATATTAAGCTCGCATATTCTGACACTGTATCTTCTATGGTGCAATTATATGCCATACAGTTTTCTTTATATCTTTTAAAATTTTTAATAACTTCTTGAAAAGAAGAGTGTAAATCTTCAATGGAAGAGAAGCCTTTTCCATAGCCTTCACAATATTCTACTATGCTTCCGCCACCATTGTGAAATACAACAGGTAGACCAGATGCTATTCCTTCTAGAACATGATTTGCCCCTGCTTCTTCTAGAGAAGCAGTAAAGTAAATATCATGGTTAGGAAGCTCTTTGGATAAAAAATCTGAATCTTTTGGATCGATGAGGTTTATATCACTATCTATCAGACTTTCAGGATATCTTCCTATATAGGTAAATTCAGCTTCTATCCCATAATTTTTTAATTTATTTTTTAGTACTTGATAAATATCAAAACCTTTTTTTGAATTTGTAGACCAGTGGTGAGTGACAATCTTTATTTTTTCTGGTAGTTTTTCATATTTTCTTTTATGTTTGTGAAATTTATCTAAAGGTCTGTTTCTAATTACTAAAAAATTATCTCCTGAATATTTAATGTAATCTTTTGCCCATATGCTTGGAAATATAATATAGTCAGAGTATTCTACAGAAGATTTTACCAGACTTGTCAATTCAGGCTTTCCGTGTGTACCTACATCACCTACTCTCTGTATTATTTTTAGTTCAGGATTTACTCTTGACTTATAGTCTAGAAAAGTTTGATACCATATTCCTAAGCTATTTGGCCTGGGATCAAAGCAAAAGACAGTATCTATATCTGAGTGGTTGAGATCAAAAACAATAGAATGTCCCATGTTGGAGAGCTTTTCAACTAAGCACTGTACTGTCTTATTTCCTCCTCCCCAGGGTCCTGTTACAGGTTTTCTATTGATGTGTATTTTCATTTTATTTTTTAGATATTAGCTTTCCAGCGTCATAAAAGTAAAGATAGTCTATGTTTGTTCTCAAATAACAGTCTATTGCATGCCCAGGGTTTTCACAAATCGGCTCTCTATCGTTGAAACTTGTATTTAAGACTATTGGAACTCCTGACTTTTCTTTCCAAAGAGAAATAAATCCATGATACCATTTGTTATCATTTTCAGTTACTGTTTGAAGCCTAGCAGTTCCATCAAAGTGAACAACAGCGGGAACTTTATCTTTCTTATCCTCTTTGAAACTAAGTACAAATTGCATATAAGGGCTATCTTGACTATTTTCAAACCACTCTTCAGCATCTTCAGAGAGTATACTCGGAGCAAAAGGTCGATACCACTGCCTGTGCTTTACTTTCTCATT